>Ga0209089_10001385_pt1 | contig 22140 bp, 35 predicted proteins | sample ArcticOcean_MG_C_FD_187431 | JGI IMG/M metagenome (GOLD analysis project Ga0209089, IMG submission 187431) | Marine microbial communities from western Arctic Ocean - ArcticOcean_MG_CB2_150 (SPAdes) (version 2) | ecosystem: Environmental > Aquatic > Marine > Oceanic | place: Arctic Ocean: Canada... | reverse complement strand
GAATGTCATTTTGTGCAGTTGCTGTAACAACAGTATAACTGTCGTACAACATCCGCATTGTGCCTCCAACCTCTGAAACTGGGATCAATTTCCAGTTGCCATCGGAAGGAGCGTGAGTCTGAGCGTAATTAACGCCATTCACAGTAGCCATAATAGCTTTTCCTTTCGTTGGAGGTTATTGTATGCAGTTGATTTGGATCATGAGCTTCTCATCCAAACGAGTTGCACCCATATCCATCTTGTAATAGATGTATGGGATAAACCGTTTGTTTGGAAGTTCGTCAATCCGAGCAACCACATCAGCCCAGATGCACAAACCTAGTGCATTGGGATGGAACGCCAGCACCTTCTCAGCCGTGACTGAGCCAGAAGTGGGAGAAGCATCTGCCTCAGTTGGCAAAGACTCATAGCGGATAAAACGGAATCCTGCAAAATAATCGACTTTGCCGTCAACTAATGCGCGGATACTGTTGTAATCCACTGATTGAACCTTGGTTTCCTGAAGCAACGACTCAATCTGCCTAGCAGAACAGACGATGATGAACAGGGGAACCCCATTCTGGTCGTACTGATCTACTTCTTGCTCAGAAAGCAGTCTACGCGCACGAAGCAACTTGTCCACTGTCAAAGCTGAACCTGCCGCTACATCTGCGGTATAGCCAAAGTCTGCAGGGATCTTCTGACTGGATGCGTTAAACCCCGTTTCCGAGAGAGCACCGCCAACCATTCCAGTCCAAGTGTGAGCTGCAGCTGCCGTCATGTCGCTATCAGCAGACCCGTAATGGGTACCGTAAGCAGCATCAACAATGATTGAATCCATCTTCCGATTCATTGACATTGCTGCTGCACGCGCATAAGGCTGGATCACATCGTAGTTCATCCTACGCTGGTCCCATTCCTCCACTGCCGTACCAAACTGGTAAGGCTGTGAACTAACCTTTCTGCGGGAGTGCTTGATAGGCATGATCGGAGAATCTGCAAAGCGAGAGGTGATTGCCTCTGCCTCAACAGTCCCGACTTTATCCATAAACTCTACTAAACCAGAACAGTCAGGTTTTACCTGAACTACTGGCCGCAGACGCGAGTTCGTCTGCTGGATCTCCATTGCTACATCCTGCGCATAACGCTGGACGTAGGAAGTCTCGATCCCACTAAAATTAACTGCCATGGGTTACTCCATGAAGTGATTAAAAAAATCAGGCTTCAGGAATTACCCACAACTAGAGTGGATTCCTATTCAGGGGGAAATCCGGGTCTCTCGATTATCCGGATTCAATGCTGATACTTACCTGCTCCCCACTATGGGGTGCCTACTCTCTTATTGATTGGGGTAGGCAATCTTAAAGAGTCGATCCATTCGTTTGGTCGCCTCTTTATGACTAGGGTTTTGATTATCCCTATACTGATCTAAAAAGTCCTTTTGATTATAAAGCTCGTTGATCTTCTCTTGTGCTGATGATGGCGTGAGATCTCCAACTCCTGCAGATTGCCCCATTACCAAATTGGCTTCGCCCATCATCTTGCCCATCTTGTGAAATATCTTTACTACTTCCGGATGGTCAGAAAGACCAGAATCCTCTAACAATGCTACCGATTCTTTGGTTGCAAGCTGAGAGAATGCACGCCTCGCAAGATCCATGTTCTCGTCAAACGCATCTCCGGGCCATTCTCTTTGCAGAGACTCCATGCCCTGATCGTACACGATCTGACGCTCCTGCATCTGTTGTTCCTTGCCCTGAACAACAATATCATTAAGCTCTCCCAAGATGTTCTGTGCTTGATCCTGAGTGAATCCTTGTTTGTGTGACCATCCTTTAAAATAATCTAGTCCTTCATCTTCATCATTATTGAACTCATCAAAAGTGTAATCCTCTGGTGCTTCAGGACGACCAAGTGCTCGATGAATCTGATCCCAAGATTCTCCTTCTTGTGGAATCTTGAGAAAACTCTCTGGAGGGGCTCCCATCTTTCTGACGGCATGGACATAGCTGTTTGCGAGCTTATCCACAGAATCAAAATTCTTCAGAGATGGTTCATGTGCTAATTCCCCTGGAAGCGTTGTCGCATCAAAGGGAGTCGGCATGAATTGGTCTTCCGAGGATTCATCCCCGGATTCAGTAACTTGTGCTTCCGTCATTAGATTCCATTTGTTCCAGCTTGGCGAGGACTTCCTCTGGAGATGTCCTTGCTCTCTTAAATAAGTCCAGGACTACGTTGCGCGCTCCTTCATTGAAGGCACTGACCCGCTCAGAATGTGGGTCAAACGTAGGACTAAACGCATTGTACCGAGAAGCAAGATCCGCAAGGATTTCCTTGCCTTCCGGTGTGTTAAAGAGGCTATGATAGACCTCCAACAAACGAGCCTGCTTACGACTCATAAGATTCATGCGGCTTCAGCCCTTGCTACATTGAGTTGTGCCGAAGACCGTTTCTCTTCTGTATCTGCCATCTGCGATTCAGCCTGCATCTGCTGCTGTGCTTGCTGTGCTTGCTGTTCTTGTTCCTGTATTTTTGCCATCTCTTCATCAGAAAATACAGAAGATGGAGGGACATTGAGTATTTCTGCACTCAGTTCCGAAATGCGAGAGACATTGAGCCTTTTGATCGTTGTAGGATCAATCTGTGCCAGTGGCATGTGAAACTGGATCAACTGTCCAATTGCATTAAGCTCCAAAGTCCTCTGTGCTACTGAGACAGGATTAACATAAGACACCTGAACATCCATGTCTTCCATGACAGGAGGAGGAGGTGGCAACATCCCTGCCCGTGCCATGACTCGGAAGGTGCGTTCAATCAGTGGACTAAGAAATTCTGCTTCTTGACGCGCCACAATTGGGCCAATGATCGCAAGACGATCTCTCTGACGGGTTGCAATCTCTGTTGCAGTGAACCGAAGAACATCTCCATCAGGAGCAACTGGTCCCGGAAGCTCAATCAGATCCAGATAGAATGATTTATTGATTGCATCTCTTACCTGAGACATCTTTCCTTCTGCATAGCGAGGATCTCCCATCGGTAGCTGACCGATGATCTCCTTCTGGCTATATCCCACTCTGTGGATATTGATTGCACCGGGATATGTCTTTATTTGACCAAGGAATCCGTCATCAGGAAGAGTCAATGGAGGATCAACCTGTTTCTGAAGTGCTTTCAGATAGGTTTTTTCCATCTCATTGGACATGAGAACATCAGGAAGAGCATCTCCTCCCGGTCCACGACCATAGATCTCATCCTCGTTTTTCGCCCATCTTGAGACGACATACGGAAACTCGTCATGTCCACCAATTCCTAAGATCTCATTCTTTTCTTTGAGAATATGAATAGAAATAAAGGGTTTTGGAATCAACTGAAGCGGACCTCCTAACTTCAGTGCATGCCAAGGTTTTATCACATGGACGCAATCAAACTTCTCAAAGGGTTTTCCATTCTCCAGCTTCTTTAAAACTGATTCTGGGATCCTCTGTGTATCAAAATTCTCAACCAATGCCTTTGCAGTATAGGTGTATTCTCGATATGCAGAGTCTATCCGTCCTCGCTTGTTGACTGAATAGCATGTCTTTGCAAGTGGAAAACTTCTGAAGTAGGGACCGATCCCCGGAGCATCCTCGATGTACATACTCCCTGTCCCAAAGGCGCCAAGATCAGTAAAATACTCATAGGCCGCAGGATGAAAATTAGACTTTGGAGACGAAAAGTGAACTTGTAATGCTCTTGTGACTTCCTCCAACCACAACTGAACCTGACGATCCTGCTCCAGTTGTTTGATAGATGGTTTCAGAATGAACCAAGGTGCTGCGGCAGGAGTCAAAAGGTTATGGAGCCCTGCACTGAATCGTGTAAGTGCTCTTACTGCAGTTGAGTCAAAGATCTTTGCACGCCTTGCAAGTCCAGACGAATACTTAGTCTCAAAATCTGCACGACGAGGACACATCAGATCAGCAATCTGCTGCCACTGACGCTCCCATGATGCTCTGTCGGTCTTCAGGGCATCAAGATCCTGAAGCACCTCAGATGCGGGGTTGCTGTCGTCTCCTGCATTGACAGGGGTAGAGAAAGCCATCTTAGTTTGCTACTCCGTATGCCTTGTTCTGCACCTTTGTCGTCTTCTTCTTTGTTGTCAGATTTGTCCGCACCCCTTCTGTCTTCCTCCGTAGGTATGGCTCTGAAGACATTGGGACGCTAACGTCCCCATAGGTGGAGGTTTCAGCAGCACCAGTATCATCTTGACTCTCGTCATTCATCCCCGGAGAGAAAATGTCGTCTAACGGTTTCTTGATCTGTTGCCCCCAATGGGAAACCATATTGTGAAAACCCATCATGTTAGTAGCTATCGTGTCGGACATATTGTCTCCTTTAGATTTACGCATAGGGCATAAGTGCCCCCTTTGCTTGTTTCAGAACCCATTTGGGATTTTCCTTACAAAAATATGATGATTTGCGCTGTTTCCATTCCCAATCACTTTGGGAAGACGCTTATCCAACACCTTATGATACTCTGATGTGTCTTCGCAGACAATCAAGTATGTGTCTCTTCCAGACTGTGCCATCAATGTTTCCAAACAACCCCATGCAGACATTGAGTTCCTCATTGTGTTCTTCTCAGGGAGCATCCACCAATAAACAGTTGGCGATTCCAGACAAAAACCTCCTGCAATCTGATTATCAACAACAATCATGTGCGTTGTTGCTACAGGAAAACCTTCTTCAGAATCAGGACGTATTCTCTGGAATGTCTTGATTAGCCCTTTCTCGTCTTCTTCATTCCGGATCGGCATCACCCGAACCCGTGCAAGATCTAACTCTCTCTTCACCAAGGTCTCCTTCCCAGTTTCAGACACTTCATGCTGCAACTCCCCAATCCTCAAAGGCTTCCCACTCATGTTCCTTTGTTCCGATGGCATGACTCTGTGGACGCTTGACCTCTGAAGTCTTTGCAAAACGTAAAGACTGAGCAGCGTAGCGGGTTGCACTCATCAAATCATCATTGATCTTAATGACCTTCCCATCCTTGCGGTGGTACATCCTGAACTCCTCAAACCAATCAAAACAGTAATCAAAGACAAAGAATCTTGAGGTTCTCATCTTGTCTAGCATGTTCATCAATCCTGCTTCCACAGATTGTCCTCCTTCTGGATTCTCAAAATGCTTTACTCCCATGTTTAAGCCCTGCTGACGATAGATCTGTGCAAGTGGAATCCCTGATCCTTTATCATGCTGTGATCCGTCGTGAGGCCAAACAACAGGAATCCAATGTCCACGGGTCTTCATTGCTGCTGCATGAAACACTGGAGTCTCTGCACTTTTCCTGTATGTGTCATAGACATATATTGCATCCGAGTCTCGATCATGTGCAAGCCAGACTGCTGCAGTTGGATGATCCCAGCCAAAATCCATTCCACAAATCTTGCTCCAGTGTTCTGGAATAGAAAACGATGGACGCTTGATGTCTTCTTCCTTTACTGGAAAGACCAAGCCTGATCCAAGAACTGGGATTCCCTTTGAGCGCATCTCCCTCTCATGCTCTGGAAGTGCAGCTAATATCTCCTGCTTGACTTCATCATCCAAATGGGGAGCATCATCCCATGTTGCATTGAAAATCTGCTGATGGGGTTGGAGATTGTTCATGAACTGTGCAATCACCTGAGTCATTCCAGATTCAGGAGTAAAGGTCATGTAGATCAATCCTCCTGATTTCAGAGATGCTCTCAATGCTTGTGAGTAAATGTCTTGTGGAGGTTCCTCATCCAACCATGTGACATCTACTGCTTTTCCCATCCATGCTTGTTTTCCTTGTTCATAACTCTTAAAAAAGAGTTTAGAGTTGCGTCCAGAAGTATGCTTCACCAACACACTCTGATACGCATTCGGAATCCCCGGCTGACGCTCTGTCTTTCCTATTGCATCCTTTGGAATTGCTCCATGACCAAAATCCTCTTCATCTCCGGGTGCTCCTAACAACTCTGCTTGTACAATGTCCCGAGTGTTGACTGTCGTGTTTCCTGCAGCCCATGCCTGTATTGGAGTGTTGAACCGTGCCCCCTTCCACCACTTTGGATACCGTCCTGTTAGATGAGTTGCTAACTCTGCTGCACCACAATATGTCTTTCCTGTCTTGTTTGCTGCCATCAAAAGACGTTGCCGTGCAAGTCGTCCCTTGGAGTCTCGACCTTCATGGAACCGGATCTGATACTCATAGGGATCATAGAAGCTGAGACGATTAGTATCTTCTGCCTCTGCAATACTCTCTGCAACTGTAATTGCTCGTCCTATGTTCCCTGATTCCATATCGTTTTATCTACGTCTGCGCCTTTGTCCTAATCTCGGAGATAGAATACTCTCATCATCTCCTGTGTTAAAACTCTTAAACCAGTTAATCCATGACTGATATGGAGTCACTCCACCTCGCTGTTTCTTTTCTTCTGAAAACTGTGCTGGGGTCGCAGAACCTGCACGATACTTTGGTGTAAATGGTTTTACTGTCGCAGAAATCTGTCCATACTTCCTTTGAGCAGCAGTTACAGCTTTAGGTATTCCACCACCAAATACCTTCTGTGTTGCTCTTGGCCCAAGTGCCTGTTTACCTGCTGTCATTACTATATCCGCAGGTTTAATGACTGGGTTCTTAGATGCTGCTTCTGTTATTGCCGCACCAAGTGTGAGTCCCACGCCAGCGATCCCTAATCCCTTTGACCCTCCCACAAACCATTTGCGGACTGAAGGATCTATCTTCATCTTATCTACATTTATAAGATCTGCAACCTTACGCATACGCTCTGTTTTTCCCTTTGCCTCAACAGACCCGCCTTGTGAATACTTCCGTTCAGATGGACGCTCAACAGAACGATACTGTTCTTCTGACATTCCAGCAAACTGCTCTGTTAAATTTGTGCTCTTTCCGGGGGGTTTCTTAGTCAGTCTGCGATTTCTCTGCTGGCTGGGATCTGCTCCCTCTGCTGGATTTGGATCTCTCTTAAGACCAACATTCTGCTTCTGGACTGTCAAAGCATAATCTGGAATTGATGTCTTTCCTGTCTGCTGGGCATAGCCAGCAACTGCCTGAGATACTGATCCCGGCAACTGAGCTTTCACAGGAGCATTCCTCATCTTCTCCCAATCCCGTGTGATGTTTGTCTCCATCTTGTCAGTCTCTGGAGAGTAACTCACTTCTTTCTTGAGTTGAATCTTGTTTGATTCTGCTCCTGCTTCTGCCGTCTGATCTGATACATCATAAGGAAGATTCTCTATGTCAATGCCTTCTGTTAAAAGTCCTTGTCCTGAAATGTATCCAACGAGATTCTTTTTTTGTTGTCTTAATGTCTTAACTGTTTCTCTCAACTCACCAGAAGTTTTCTTGCTTCCCTTTTTACGGTTGGGAGTCCCATGGACATACGCTTTAATCAGTGCCCTTGCATTCTTCTCCCTTTTTCGGACATTCCCCATTCCTGTCTCTATCCTCTCCTCAACTCCAAGCCTCAACTTTTGCTTGCTTGCCTCCATCTTGGGATCTAGTTGCTCTGGAGCATCATAAGAGACTCCTTGGATCTCCTCCTGTACAACTCCACGGATCTGTTGAACCTTAGCATCTGCATCGTATGGAACGTCAGAAGATAAATCTTCTCCATCATCCAAAGACTCCAAAATGTTTATATCGACTCCAGAAGGATTGACTGTTGACACTTGGTCAAGACGAAGATTGCCCAACTCCTCTGCATGTTTAAGTCCAGATTGAGGAAGTCCTTCAGTGATTGCACGCTCATAATCCTGTGCAGCAACATTCTCTAATGCAAGTTTTCTGACTGAAGAAGGAAGACTCTTATTCATCATCTTCTTTGACAACTGTATTGCCCGTGGATCGTTGCTTTCTGCAAATCTAGCAATTAAACTCCCCGGTCGTTTAACATTGACTTGTCCAGGATTAACGATCTGCTTTGCTAGTGAAGACTTGCCTCCTCCTCCTCGTCCCAAGAGGACTTCCTCACGACCCTTTGTCCCTCCTTGTGTGTGTCTTGTCTCTTCCTTAAACTGTTCTCCTGACTGAGTTAATACATCATACTCAAATGGTCTTCCCTTTGTGTCTGGAACCTGCACAACAGAACGTGCGCGCCCAGACTCAATCTCTCCACCCGGACCTCCTAAAGAACTAATCTTCTGTCTGAGAGGAGTCCCTGTTTCTCCATACTCAGGATCTACATGAGATTCTGTCTGTATTCCTTGTCTTGCATTTCTCTGGAATTGTGCATACTCTCCTTCTGACATCTGTGTAGTATCATACTCCGAGACATTCTCAAAACCCGGACCAAAATCACTTCCCAAACTCTCAAAATTAACACCCTTCCGATAACCCTTAAACATCTTTGATGTTCTGTCATCAGGATCTGGAACTGATCTTGGACTGTCATGATCCTCATGGATCTCTTTTAACAAATCCCGTGATACTTGGCTAATGACTTCTGGAGAAACTCCATACTTTCCTGCAAGTTTCTGGTGTCCTTTTGGATTCTGTGCAAGTTTCAATATCTGTGATCTTGCATTTGCTTGGGCACTCTTTCTTGCATCTCCATATCCTGCTGCATCCTTTGGAGGAAGCTGGGAGGTTGCATCTCTGTAGATCTTGGAGAATTGTCGTTCATACAATCTCTGAATCTCGTTTGCCTTATTCCCCGGCTGCAACTGCTTGCGAGCCTTTCCCTTCATGTCAGGATTGGAAAGTGTGTTCTGTAAACTGGAATACTCTTGGTCAAGCTGACTTCCCTTGCCCTCCAGAACATTCTCTGCACGGGCTCCTACAGACTCAGATGGACGAATCTCACGATAAGTAGTAGTCTCCTTTCCTGTCTCTAAATCATATCTCGCTCGGGGCTCTCTCCGTGCTGCTGCCTGTTCTCCTGCAGTTGCACCTTCGTTGCGTATATCCCTCCTCCGACTTCCTAAGACATTCTCCAATGGCCCACTAGACTGTGTAGTCCGCTTACCTGTCAAGATATGCTTGGTTGCTGGAACCTTGATCTTGGGGTTGGCTTGGACCCATTTTCCATTAACCAACATCTCTATTGTCCCTGCGTTTGCTTTTCTTAACTGTGCCATACTATGCCGCCTCCAAACTCGGCCCCGATCCGTTACGACGCATCCTGACACGCGCTAACATTAGCTTCGCACCATCTGCTCCGACCAAAGAAATTAACTCTGCCTCTAGTTGTTCTGAACTCTTATGTATTCCATGATCTCCCTCCAATATCCTGCTGCGCTCCAATAACTCCTTTGCAGCATTTAACTGAACAACCTCACTCTCGCTGCGGTCCATTAACCACTCCATCTTTGCTAATGCCTTTGGACCGACTCCCTTCAGACGCTCTCGCATCAATGAAGAAATCTCGTCTCGTAACTCATACTTTAATCCGTTTGCTGCAACCCTCAGCTTCTTCTCGCATCCCTTAAAATATCCTGCCTCCCGTGCACTCTCTAACGCATCTCCACTCTCTATAAACTCCTCCACAAACTTGCGGCGACGATGACTCCTTAAATGTGATAGCTGCTCCATACTACTACCTTATATGCTCCGCTTGTTTGTTAAAATTGCTTTTAATTCCTCCTCAACCTTTTTCTTTGGCTTGTCCCAGATCTTAGCATGATCCATCTCCGCAGGTTTAGTAAACCCAATTTCCCCTCCCTCATAAGGAGCAGGATCTATGATTGGAGACCCATACTGCTCTAAACGATTGCGGATATGTTTCTGATCCTTCTTATCCAAATACTTAAACAGTGGACTCCTGAACTTGTTAATAGTGCTTGCCTCCCAAGGACGAGACGTTGTTCCCACTTGTCCAACACTCTCCTTTGGACGACCTCCACCCCAACTAGGTGCTGATTGTCCCGGCTTTATTGGCTTTTGATCCCATGTCTTTGCAGATGGAAGACCTAATGCCTCTTCAGGCCCCATCCCCTTTCTACCCCTTAATGCCCAACCGTAATCCCCTAAATGTGTCTTGTCCTTATGAAGCATAGGAGAATCATCACTGTAACCCCGCTCCTGTGGAAGACCCCTCAAGTCTTTAGGCTCATACTCTGTCTCTCCAAAAGACTCCTTCCAGTCTGCTACTGACTTATAACCAGTTGACTCTCCTGATAACTTCCCAACCAAAGGAAGCATCGACAAGTATTCCGCTACTTTCTTTGCAAACTTGCTGCGACCCTCCATACTCCCAATTCCGTTCGTCTGTGTGTGTCCTTGCCTTGGCTTGACTTGCTGCGCTTTGCCTAGCCCAGCCCCGCCTGGCGCCGAATTGAGTTAGACCGAAACGACCCGCCTCTATACCACAGTGGACACCAAGTGGTTGCAGGAACTCCCGCACAGAGACAGGCCGAAATCAACAACAACTCACTTTTAACACTACTCCCAATCTATGTCAATCACCAATAGACTTTATGTGGCACTATGTGTGAACACTTGTGGGGGCCCCGTATAGGGGGAGGGGACTAGGGTGTGGGGGGAGGGTATGATTTTATGCCCCCCACCCCCGCTTTGCTACATGGTGTGGCAGAGCAATCATCAACCCTCTACTGAGGATAATCATGAAAGAGATCAACCTGCCAAGGAATCCGTCTGATGCAAGGCATCGTCACCACCCAGCTACAGTACTGGACGGTGAAGACATGCGGATGGAGCCCAACGATTACCACCTCGTTGGTGGTCGTCAGCTGCCCTTCTAGGCCAGTAGCACGGGACGCACTTCAGAGTAGGATGTGCGTCTCTTGGTACCTGTCTGTGCCGAGTATCAACCGCAGAATTCTCTGTGAACAGACACCACTCCAATTGGAGATTATTATGTTTAAAGGACAAAAGATCGTCACAGAAGAAGTCCAGGTGACACGCACCTTCCCGATTCTGGGTTTTATTGGGAAGAAGCTGGTTGACGCTGGGAACTTCTGTATGACGACTGAAGAAACAGTCATCCAGACTGAGAGAAGAGTCATTAACACCGACTCAGAGTAGAGCACAGGGGGCATTCTACGGGGTGCCTCCGATGGTCTGCTTAACCGAGACTGACCATCTCATCTATAACCTCCATAAGGAGAATCATGGAAACCACCATCCAAATGGTATGGACAATTACTCAGGGATCCAAGTACGGCATGGTAACTGTCGTTTCGTTGTTTCCTCCGGGGACAGAAGCGTTCCAGGGATATTGCGATATGCTGGACTTGGCACTCCCTTATGAGGTACGCCGTTCAGAGGCTATGGACTGCAGCCGTGTTTTGCAGGAGTAGCACACAGGAGACGCATCTAAGGGTGTGTCTCATGGGTGTAGCATTCTGCTTCATCCTAACCAGAAAGGAGATACATGGAACGATACATCCTACCTGCCACCTTCATGGCATTCAGCAATGTCCTAGTGCTGATCCTGCTGACGTTGTGGCTCCCTTCAGAGGTCAAACGTTTCCTCTCTAAGCTAGGAGGACTCTTAGACCTAACTGCAGGAGCAATCTTCTTCTGGCTCAATATGGGGACCAGCACTGTAGCGATGCTGAGTGCGTCACTGACGGCAGCATTCATCAGTGTATTCCTCTTCTGGGCAAGAGGAAGGTGGGCAGTTGCTTAAGAGGTAATCGAGGGGCATAGGGAGAGAGGACAAAACTCCCCGTGCCCCACGTTTTTTTCTTAATCACTGGGGTGGGGCAGGATTCTTTAAAGCCACTGCTCTCAATAGCTACTGCCTCAACATGCGAGGCGAGCGAAGCGAGCCGGGGCACCTCCTGCAGGTTGCGCTCTAAGCGAGGCGAAGCCGAGCGGATACAGAAGCAAGGCCGTTTGCCCGTTAGCGAGGCGAAGCCGAGCGCAGAGGACTGGAAGGGTGAGAGTGGAGAGGGTCACCACCCCTCTTCCAGTAGTGATCCTAGTGTCTAGGGATCGCTTAGTCTCTGGAGAGCGAGGAGGCTGACCATAAGCGGTAAGTGTATATGTATAGATACACTATACCACATTTTGAGTAAAACCACAAGCGAAAGGAGATTCACATGGAAGAAAGCATCCCGATGACAATATGCCACACCTGTGGTTTTTCACAGGAAGTAGACAAAAGCTACTCATTAGAGTGGCCTCATGCGTGTGCAGCATGGCTGGAGAGGCTCTTCTGGTCCAAGGATCACACGCTTAATTGTCCTGACTTTGACGAACAGGAAGTTCTATGACTTTTTGCGGCTAAGCTTGCACTGCAAAATGATAGTGTGCAAAAAATTCACCAGGACTAACCCACAACAAGGAGAATCATGTTAATAGAAAAAGCAATCCTACGCGCCTTGCGCGTGGACAAAGTGTTAGGCAAGGACTGTCTCTTCAGCACTGCGGACAGAGAGATCCTAGGAGGTTCATCTCTCTCTGCTGAACTAGCAGAGCAGGAGGCTTATAGGGAGTAGCTCAACGAGAGGCATCGATGCGGTGCCTCTACGCTGACTTATTCTTTAATTCATTAACCCTTTAAACACAGGAGCAAAATGATAGGAAAACAAGGAAAGATCCGACGGCAGAGGAATGCCGTCAAAGGACTCAAAACGTTGATAGACACATATCAAAGTGCAATCGACAAGTATGAGCAATTGTCTCCTTACAGAAAAGAGGCTTTTCTGCAATCACATGCGGCTCAACAAAAGGAGGGGCATGACCGAATTGTGGCACAGATAAGGGGCAGAAAACAGGCAGCAGAACTCTGCCTAATCAACACCATCCGCAATTTAGGTGGTGTCAACTAATAACAAGGAGGAGAGCAATGGAAAACCCTGACCAACCCGTCTGGGATCCGCGACAAGAAGACTCCGCGGTTCCTCATTCCGAGGAAGAATGCGAGAGCCTCGCAGACGAGCTCTGTAACCGTATGGGCGGCTTCATTCTGGAAGGAATACATGGCTACCGAGCAAAGGCGGCCTGGAAGATCCTCGTTAAGAGAATGACCTCATATTACGGAGATCATTCTTATGAGTTTTATGAGGATTACAAGGAGGTGCATGGATAAGTGTACCTTCTGTCTTGCACCGATCACCGACACAACCAAGGAGCAGGGTTACTGCTCTGCGGAGTGTCGGGAACTTGGGACTGGCTTCGTCAAAGAAGAGCGGTCCCACACAATCTACAACTCACACACAGGAGAATAATATGAGTATCCCAATCGAGACCCGTCCCGGTGCTATCACCGAGGTCACTCCCCCCGTCGGGAAGAGATTCCACATCGAGCATATTTCAGCCCAGACAGGAGAACGTGCGCAAGTAGGTTTGATTGCATCCTTTGGTGCAGCAAATGTGCGCTTCGCCATATTTGACTAACTAGCGCAGACCGGGGGCATAGGAAACTGTGCCCCTCAATGTGTGCTGGATGTCCAGCATTCTGTCCGTCTAAGCCTTACACGGACACTTTTCAATACATTCAACCCCCGTTTAAGCCTTAGTTGGGGGTTGAGTAACACAGGAGATACATGAAGGAATCAGAAACAGTCCAGGTGAGAATGGACGCGTATGCCAAGACCCTCATAGAGAAGTTAAAGACTTCCGAGGGGACTTGGATGAAGCCTTGGGAGGATTTTCAGGGGCGTCACCAGAATCTCTGGACGGAGGCAGTCTATCGTGGGGGAAATATCCTCAGGACCATGCTTCACTGCATGACCTTTGACAAGGGCTCCCACTACTGGGTTGGTCCTAAAGAGGTCAAGAAGCGTGGACTGCGGATCCGGAAGGGAGCAGTGGGCTGTCCCATTGCAGTCCCTATGCCCTTTATCAAAGAGGACGACGAAGAGGTCGTCTTCTACCGATACCGCTTTGTCTTCAACTCTGAAGACATCGAGGGACTAGAGGTACCACCTCTTGAGCTTCACCCCCTCCAACTTGACGAGCAATGTCAGGTGATGGAGGACGACATCAAGGGCATTGGTGCAGACCTTCAGTTTAGCGCGGGAGTTGCCATCCCGAGCTACTCCCCATCCAAGGACATGATTAGGATCCCTCTCAAGGATCAGTTCCATGGTCAGGAGGAGTATGTGTCCACTCTAGCGCATGAGCATGTGCATTGGACTGGAGCAAAGACCCGACTTGCACGGGAGGGAATCACCAACCGAGACCGGAACAAGCAAGCGTATGCCTTTGAGGAATTGATCGCAGAGATCGGTGCTTCGTTCATGGCACTGGAATACGGTCTCAAGGCAGAGAAGCTCCAGCATGTTGAGTACATCGCGGCGTGGATACGCCTGTTGGAGGATAAACCAAGAGCAATTTTTACGGCAGCGGAGCAAGCGCAGAAAGCGGTGTCGTTTCTCAAAACCAAAATCTGAGGAGTAAATATGGATATTAAACTGTTATTCGCCCCTGTTGTCAGCTTGACCGAACAGCTGGTCGAGCAAGAGAAGGCAGCAGTTAGGCTGAATGCCAGAGTCAACTTTCTCTCTGAGAGAGTTGCCAAACTGGAGGATGAGATGATTTCCACCGAAGAGTGGGATAAGAATCATCCGTCTTCTACATCCCTTCCTATCCGCTCATCACGGTCAGAAGAGGTGAAAATGTTACCCGCTCGGTATCCTGCTAATGATTCCGGAGTGATCGGAGTTGTCGCAGCAAAGAAGGAGTCAAAGGCAAAGAGGGATGAAGTATTCCTTTTAAATAAGGAACAACTTCGGGATATGCCTGAAGGTTTCTATCAAGAGCATGAGAATGAACAAGATCAGGATGAATATCCTGAGTTTTAAACCATAAAGAGGATACTGTCGCTTTTTTCTTGATTATCCATGAATGCTGTTATATGATAGAGACAATATGTAACTATCATGCCGACAATGGAAAAGGAAAAAGCGACTGTCCTCCCCTCTAGTTTGAGGGCACAGGCAAAACTCTTCGGGATCAACACCGGAGAAATTGCCAGGTCTCTGGGTTACTCCAGAGAGTACGGATATGCAGTCCTTGCAGGACGTCGCACAAATCCAAGGATTACCTCAGCAATCTTACGGGCTATACAGGTCCGCAAAGATTATCTACGGAAAATTCTTTAGGAGAGCAATGGAAATAACAAACCTGATGGGACTACCTACCCCCATCGTCAATGCAGTGCGGAATGACCCCTACTCTGCAGGAGATGCTGACATCTCCGTCACGGGGTTAATCAATCCCGCTCACCAGCGGAAGCTAATCAACCTGCACTGGGAAGAACTTCAGGAAGACGTTTCAGAACGTATCTGGAGTCTGTTTGGGCAAGCAGTTCACTCTATACTGGAACGTGCTGCCTCAGAGGATTATGTTGTTGAGAAGCGACATTATTGGGTCTCAGGAGGATGGAAGATCTCAGGACAGATAGATGTTTATCATCCCCAAAGCGGGATCGTCCAAGACTACAAGACCACCTCTGCGTACACCGTGCGAGACGGCGGCTACAAGAAAGACTGGGAGTCCCAGCTGAACAGCTATGGCTGGCTTAAGAGGGTGAACGGATACGCAGTCAATGCTCTGGAAGTAATTGCCTTTCTCCGTGACTGGAGCAGAACCCAGAGGGTAAAGAGTGGCACTGGCTATCCAGAGTTTGCCGTAGCAAAGAGAGAGATCCCCCTTTGGACACTAGAGGAACAAGACGAGTACATTGCAGATCGTGTACTTCTCCACAAGATGACCACTCCTCCTCTCTGTACTCCAGAGGAGCGTTGGGACAAGCCAACGAAATGGGCAGTGAGGAAACCCGGAGCTGCAAAAGCAACCCGAGTCTATGAAAGTCATGAGTTAGCCCTCCAGCATATTGAGAAAGAGCCAAAACTGGAGATGGAGACACGACCCGGAGAATCGGTCAGATGTCTCCACTACTGCCCTGTTCGCGCTCATTGTGAGTACGGACAGATACTGTGACGGCAGGCACGATGACATGGAGTTGTCGGGGCCGGAAAGATACGGATTCTCCGGTCCATGCCTGCCTTTTTATTAACTTATTTAATTAAGGAGAACAAACAATGGATAAATACGCACAAGCGCGTGAGCTTTTCCCTGCGGATCAGCATTCTCAGAAGTCTTTTGGATCACGATCCGAGGACTGGATTGAAGCACACTGGATCATCGAGCGCCTGAATGACGTTTACGGAGACCAGTGGCAATGGGAGTGCATGCGATCCCAGACTCACACTTCAGAACGCCGGGGCAAGGTGTACTATGAAGTAGAGGGCACATGGAGGCTCACAATCCCGACCGAGTCCGGAGATAAGTACCGGGAGGGAGAGGGTGCAGACGGAAGCGATGACCTGTGCAACGCGAAAAAGGGAGCCTCTTCCTACGCGATGCGGCATGCAGCAAAGCACTTCTCTATCGGAATAGAGTGCTGGACTCGCCCTATTTCTGCGACTCCTCAGAAGCCTGCTCCTCAAAAGCCCATCACACCCCTCCCACACTTTCCTGTCAGCCAAGTCTTTGCGGAGTTGGACAAAGCATTCGTTCATGGAGCTAAGGCTGCCGTGCAAGAAGATGCTTTAACTCTCCTTGAGCGTCTCAGGACAAAGAAGTTTGTCTCTGGTGAAACTTCAGAAGAGATCATCGAGGCACTCAAACTGGTTGCTGAGACCTGCAATCCCAAGGAAGCATTGGGAAAGGTCAAGACTGCTCATCTGAAGAACTGGGAGGATCATCTCTCATCTGAACAGTTCCGAGAAGTAATCGGATACATGAAAACTCTGGGGACTTTACTCCCCACCAATTAACACCATAGTTGGTGCGTCCATGATTCTCCGGCACCGGGGGTTGTATGATAACTCCGGTATCTCCTCATCCAAGTCCGGGTAGATCAACTGATACGGAGAGTTTTCAGATCTCCAAAGGTGGCGCATCAACACTTCCATAGGAGACAAATGAAAAACCTATTTCAACAAGCAGCAGCCTTCGGTTATCTCCTTCATCCATGGGGAATCATGGACAAGGACGGCAATCCTGAAGGTCAGATGGTAGACAACATGTTCACCAGATGGGGTGTTGTCAGAGATAACGACCCCATGAACACAGAGTTCTTTGCCTCAACTGAGGATCTGGAGGATTGGCTGGAGGAGCAAAACCACCTCCATCACTACCACTATCTACTAAAAGGAGATTATGATTTATAGAATTGAACTTGCCACTGAAGGACAAGAACATGCGGGGTTTGAGTGGTTCCGAACATACAAACAAGCAGTTGCAAGACTGCGAGATATTTTTAATGATCCAACAGACACTACCTTGGTAAAAAAGAACGCCTGGTGGTTTGTTTTAGCGAACTATGTCGGAAGCCCATATTATAGTGACCATACTGAGGGGTTATCATCCTCAAAGCGAGAGAGCTGGAAATGGCTCCTCAGTAATAAACTTATCCGCTTTAAGACTCCAAAGAGCAAAGATGATATGCTCTACATCCTGAACCGATATGGTTCACATCCAGATAACGGATAAGATGGAACATTCCTTCTCAATTTCGGTTGCGAAGGATTTCAGCGTAGGTGCCGCGATCATTGTGCGGCATCTACAATACTGGATCCTGCTCAACCGTGCAAACAAGCATAACAAGATCAATGGAAAGACTTGGACATACAACACACACAAAGCACTGACAGAGGTTTTTACCTACTGGAGTGAGCCTCAGATCAAGAGGATCCTCAGAACTTTGGTTGATGGAGAAGTCATTGAAAAGGCGTATCATAACAAGAATAAGTGGGATAAAACCACATGGTATGCCTTTACAGATGAGGAGAAATGGCTGGGATCGTCTGAACTCCCCGAAGCACTCATCCAGACCGCTCGAGCGGACGATTCCGTCTCCTCACGCGCGCGCCCTTACTCTATACATAGAAGTAACCATAACATAGAAACAGATATAGACTCAGATATAAACACAAATCCTATTAAAGAGACTCTCGCCCATGAAGACATAGATTCAGGAGAGATTGTAAGAGTTTACTTGCCCGGATGGATTACCTCAGATTCTTGGGAAGCATTTTTGGCAATGAGGAAGAAGTTGAAGAAACCCATGTCAGAACGGGCTAAGAAAACCCTCCTGACAAAACTAGAGAAGCTGAAGACCGAGGGACATGACCCCAACGTCCTACTCGACGAAGCCGAGTTCAGAGGCTGGCTAACCGTCTATCCACCCAAACCAGAGGAAAGCAATGACAAAAACAGAGAATACTTCAGAAGCAGAGGACTCCAAGTATGATGAAGCGGGGATCTCCAAGTATAACTTAATCATGGAAGTCCTCTTTCAGTTCACCGAAAACTGGAAGCATCTACTAAAGATGAGCGAAACAGTAGAGTCCATCTGGGTCTCAAGCCTTAGCGACCTCAGCGAAGACGAGATCAGAACGGCTAGGGATCGCTGCTTGAGAGAACTCAAGTATCCTCCGAAACCCAAAGAGTTCTTGGATCGCACCTCTGAAAAGATAAAATCTCCAGATGTGAGGAACCTTGACAGGACAGAGTCAGACAGGAGTGCAGCCAAGACTCTCAAGGAACTCAACGATTATGCAAAGAGGATGTCTATTCATAGCGGCGACGACGAGGATCTTCCTCAACGCCCTCCAAAGTCGATGGAGGGGATCCCGATGCCTCCTCATGTGAGAGCTAAGTTCAGGGAACTCTTTGCAAAGACATCCCTTTGATTTTTCCCAATAAGCCTTAATGGGAATTTTATGGAAATTGAGATCGCACCAGTTGCTAAACCAAGAATGACTCAGAGGGACCGCTGGGCAAGGAGAGCATGTGTCCTGCGGTACTTTGCCTTCCGAGATGCTTTCAGGCCAGTGATGGCGATTCTGAAGCCTCTGGAGGGCTATTCTATTACTTTCATAGTCCCCATGCCTATGTCTTGGTCTAAAAAGCAGAAGATTGCTATGGACGGAGAACCTCACATGTCCAGACCTGATATAGATAATTTCTTAAAGGGGGTTTTAGACTGTCTGCCCGAGGATAAACATATCTGGAAAATCCAGATGGAAAAACGTTGGGGTCTCACAGGCAGAATCCTCATCAATCCAATCTAACATGTCCAAATACACTGACTCTCATCATAACACCAACCTGGAAATTGAGTTTCTGGAGCATCTTCCAGAGATACACTCTCAGCGTCTCAGGAGACTCCCAAAGGAACACTTCCTTTATAAGCGGAACTCTCCAGAGAAACTGTATCAGAACTATCTTGATGCAATGGAGTTGCGGAGTAAATGGCAGAACCTCGATCCAGTAAAGATTAGAGCAGCGTGTCTGGAACTACTAGAAAACGCATAATGGAAAACAGAGATCCACTATCACTCATTGACTGTATCTCACAGTCTCAATGCCAATCTAAACTAAAGAAAAAGCGTTCATGGCTATCAAAACTCCTCAACAATACAGGGCCATGGTTTACATGGTCAAAATCCCTAGACCCCGCCACCCGCACGGTGCCCGAAACCAAAGGAAATTCAGCTTCCTAAATCCAATAGAACACTCCCTTGCATTAAAATGGCTTGATGAACAGAACATTGTCTATTCCTCTAGTCACTATCAAATCACCAACTCTGAAGAAATGATAGAGATGCTTTCAGAGGTTGGAGATGTTGTCCGGAAAGAGGAAGCCGCATGAATTGTGTCTTTCTGTTCGGCTATTTAGGATCTCCTCCAGAGTACAGCATCTCTGAAGATGGAGTCCCCTCTGCAAAATGGTCTCTCGCAGTTAGACCTAGGCGGGGGAGTGCTGTGAATTGGGTCCGGTGCATCTGTTACCGTGCACTCGCAGACATCATCCGAGATAACTATGGGACAGGTGATCCAATGGTTGTCAAGGATGGTGAGTTAGTCATCAGTAAATGGGGAGACCGACCTCCATATTGGCAGGTTCGGGTACGACTCATTGAAAACCTTGGTCGTAAATCCAAGGATATTGAAAACCTCTATGAAGAGAAAAACAATGGCAGATAGAACCTTTATCAATAAGTGTGCAATCCGCAAGAAAGATTTTGACAAAGGAGGCTCACTTATGAACTGTGCCTTCAATGTTGAAGAGTTGGCGAGCTACGCAAAGGATGGCTGGGTCAGAATAGTCATCTCGGAACGAAGATCTCCATCTGAAAAGGGGCATACGCACTATGCGTATCTTGACACCTTCGTGCCTAAACAGAAGGCCGAACCTGTACAAGAAGAAGAACCCGACGACATTCCATTTTGATTGATTCATGGAATTTAACAAGCACGACCGATTCATTGGTCGTCTGAAGATCAGCAAAGGTGGAGTCTTTCGTGTTGCTGAATGGCTCCACGATCAAGGGATCCCTGTTACCATCATGCCAATGCAGATGCCGGAAGTTTACACGGAAGATGCTTATGATGACGGGGATCTCCTCATACAACAAAGGATCGAGGTAAAAAGATTGTCCCGTCCCTTCACATGTAGGAAAGACTGGCCTTTTCATAACTTTGCAGTATGTGAAAAGAAAGCCTATGATCGTGCCTTTCCAAAACCCTACAAGTTTATCTATCTCAACAGAGACATGACTCATGCTGCCGTCCTCCCTGTGGAACATTCCAGACTCTTCTGGACCGAAGGGGAACTCACAGACTCACGGGATGGTGATGGAGCTACACAGGATGTCTATTTCTGTCCCTTCCGTTTTGTTAGATTTAAACCCATAGAACTAAAATGAAAACACCACGAAAAAGAGAATATCCCAAAGTACAGAAAATCTGTGAAAATTGTAAACTCAGCTACATGGTAGAGCAACGACGCACAGAACAGAAGTTTTGCTCAAGAGAATGTGCCGCAACCAAATTCCATAAAAAGAGGATAAAACCAATTCCAGATAAACGGAGAGCCCCACATGAACAACTTAAAATTGACAGGAAAGTAAAAGCTCCCAAGAAGACAGAAGAGGAAGTAAAAAAAGCAGTCAAAGAATATCTTGCAAAAGGAAGAGTCATCAATAAGGTCATCCCGCAGACACTTAAAGATGTAGGAATCGTCACTTATCCCTATTATCTCACAAAGCAAATCTCAGAAGCAATTGAAGATGCAAAAGACCCAAGGTAATCAATGATTGAAGATCTTAAAGGATATGAACTCGTTCAATGGCTTAAAGTTGAAAGACGGAGAGGATCTGCACTTGCACACATGATCCTTGACTACTTCCGTGCTTCAGGAGTCCATATCGGGAAAAAGACCTTTGATCCTAATTATGAACCCCACTGTGTAGTTCATAAAAAGAACCTCAGTGAAAATGATCTAAAAAAAATGAGAGCTAATGTGGAATCTGCATGCAGATGGTTCTTCTACTCAGAAGAAGAGAAGAAAAAGAAGCTGCTAGACAGAGATATTGAAGGCGAGAAAAAAGGGATTAAGAGTGCAAAGCCAGACAATGAGGTGGTTGACGAAAAACATCTCAAGTTCAGACCTCCTCATGCACATGTCTCTCTGAAAGACTTTAGGACAGAAAAGGAGAAGCCTCCATAAGATACTAGCAAGGGCAATCAACGTAGCCAGGCTCGGCTTCGCTGCGCGCAGCTAGGCAGCGCGAGGCAATCCAAACCAAGGAAATCCAATCAACAACCATCCTATAAAGGAATTATGCGTATCAAGATTAAAATCCAAGGGAAAACTCCACTTCTGTGTAATAGATTCACAGACGAAGCCCAAATGAAAGCAGCTTCTGGAACCAGAATAGCTTCTGTCGGGCATCAGAAAAGCCCCAGAGAAGAAGCAGAACCAAAGCTCTATATTGGGACAAAAGGAGTCCCCATAATCCCACAACCAAACCTCTTCAGATGTATTATTGATGCAGGTAAGTTCTTTAAGAATGGAAAGTCAAAGGTCACAACTCTCAAATCCTCGCTCATCCCAGCTTGCGTAGAATTAGAGGGGATTGAGTTTGAGATCAAACATAAAGAACCATGGGAAGTGGATAGCCGTCCTATCGTGAACCCAGTAACTGGAGGAAGAATACCTTGCCATCGTCCAAAATTCAATGACTGGGCTCTTGAGTTTACTCTGATTCTGGATACAGAGCTAATGGGTGCCGACCTCCTCCGGGACATCATCGACTCTGCAGGTAAAAGAATCGGATTAGGAGATTTCAGACCAGACAGGAAAGGTCCGTTCGGAAGATTTGTTGTGGTTTACTGGAAGGTGATTTGACGCATCTGGCGGCGCG
>Ga0209089_10001381_pt1 | contig 22163 bp, 26 predicted proteins | sample ArcticOcean_MG_C_FD_187431 | JGI IMG/M metagenome (GOLD analysis project Ga0209089, IMG submission 187431) | Marine microbial communities from western Arctic Ocean - ArcticOcean_MG_CB2_150 (SPAdes) (version 2) | ecosystem: Environmental > Aquatic > Marine > Oceanic | place: Arctic Ocean: Canada... | reverse complement strand
GAAGTTGTAAATATTTCACGCTATAGTCGAAGACCTGGAACCATAGCTGCAGAAATGCCACAGATTGATGTTACAGAAGTTAAGCGGAGAAGTAAGCAAGCAACTGAACTGATAAATAAAATTTTGCTTGAAAATAATAAAAAATGGGTTGGATGGAAAGGCGATGTTTTGTTTGATGAAAATTTAGACGGTCAGATAAGGGGTCGAAACTTTGCATACAAACCGATATTTATCAATGAGGTTGCAGAAATAGGACAAATCTGCACAGTTAAAGTAGTAAATGCCACTATGCATAGCCTCATTGGTGAGATCTCAAGTTAAAAAAATTTGATCGATATTTTGATCAAAACTTAGTTAACTGTTATTTACCGGAATTTTGCAGTATAATTTGCTATGACATTTCAGTTAACTGAACCCATTCTGGTAATTGGCTTAGGTGGAGTAGGTACTAGGCTAGCTGGAAAGACAAAGAAGTCTCTAAATTCTGATTGCCTCATGATTAGTCATGACCAGAATGACCTAATTACTGAAAATTCAATTAAAATTTCAACAAAGTCGGTTGTTAACCCATCAACCCATCTAATCAGAGGTTCAACGTTAGAAACTTCAGATAAGATTAAAAAACATATCACGGATTACTCTACAATTATTTTGATGTCCAATCTAGCTGGGAAAGCTGGTACTGGTATTGGGCCAATAGTTTCTAAAATTTGCAAACAAGAACAAAAAAACTTGCTGTCTTTCGCTGTAATGCCATTCAAGTTCGAAAAGGAAAGAATATTCCAATCAGGTATTGCATTAAAAAGAATTAGGCAAGATTCACAATGTACGATTGTTGTTGATAATGATGCACTTCTTGATAGTAATCCTGATCTTACTCAAAAGCAATGCTATGATATTTCCAACAATGCAATTGAAAGTATGGTACATTCACTTAAATCGTCTGAGATTTCTGATGACATAAACATACTATCAACAAGTAAATCAACTGACAGCATCGAGTCTTCTCTAAAAAATTCACTTAGAATGTTGTATGAAGATGCGCCACCTAACAGCATTAAGAGGTCTATGTTGTATGTATATGGTGGAAACAATATTCCAGTTGGTGTTTTAAACACAATTTCTAACATAACTGGTAGTACGTTTGATGAAGATAGTATACATGTGGAAATGTCATCTGAAGAATCCAAGGTTGTAATGCTAAGTTCTATTCAGGGTGAAACACGCTTTGATAAATATGACCCACTTGGGATTATTTCAACAGAAAATACAATAGATTGGGATGAACCAGAATGCAGTATTAACTGTGAACTTGATTTAAAACAATTAGAATAAAATTTTTAATCTTTAGATTTTGATTTGGGTTTTTCAGATACTTTATCTGGCTTAGCAACTGGTTCTGGTTCAGACGTTGGTTTAGCAACTGGTTCTGGTTCAGACGTTGGTTTAGCAACTGGTTCTGGTTCAGACGTTGATTTAGCAACTGATTCTGGTTCAGACGTTGATTTAGCAACTGATTCTGGTTCAGACGTTGATTTAGCAACTGATTCTGGTTCAGACGTTGATTTAGCAACTGATTCTGGTTCAGACGTTGATTTAGCAACTGATTCTGGTTCAGACGTTGATTCTGATTCTACTAATCCTTCTTCTGCCTCATATTTTGACACTAGAACATAACCCTCATCAGTTTTTGTCATCCTAACCCTAATTTTTCTTGGTGGATGTTTAATACCTCTAGACCAAAGTAAATGACTTACATCTTCCTCAATCTTAACTTGCTGAATCTTCATATGATGTCTAGCAAATTCCCTAATCATGTTCACTGCTCTTTTAGCACGCTGATTATCAGGAGAAAGTAATACTTTTCCTAAGTTAATTGTATAAACACGTTCAATATCCTGAGACATCTAACCCACTTCCACATCAGTCTGTCTCCAAGCTCTTCTTTTGGGATTAGTTCTTACTGATTTCTTGGTTCTAAGAATAACCCATGAAGGAACAGGAGTAGTTTGCTTTTGTTTTTTTAATAGACGTATTTTTCTTCCTGAGTGCTTACGTGCTGCCATAAAATCTCAAGCATGATAAGCTCTTTTTAAATTAAACTAAAACATCTAGATAGATCTTAAAGTAGATTTTTCTCAGAAAGTAGAGTATTGATCTGTTTTAGCATTCTTGCAGAAGCACCCCAAATATTGTATTTTTCAAATGTAAATGTGTACATTTCTTTTATTGAACGGTGTTCTGGAAGATTATCATTAGATAGCGTATTCAAAAGAGACATCAGCGGAATATACAATATCGATTCAACCTCAGAATTTGCTTTCAAAAATGGAATAGTTTCTAAAATAGCTACAAATGGCGTAATCTTATATTTTGAATTTAATGTAATCACACTGTCTAACTTACCTATCACCTGTTCTTTCGATACTTTGAGGCCTAATTCTTCTCTTGTTTCACGAATTGCGGTTTCCAGCAAATCTTGATCTTTCTCACACCATTTACCTCCAGGGAATGCTATTTCACCAGCATGTACTTTCAAAGTTTTTGCCTTTTCTGTCATAAGGATCATGGGTTCTTTTCCATAAATAATAATTAAAACTGAAGCAAGTTCATTTTCATCCAGTTCAGCTGAGAATGTTACATGGATTTTACTTGTTAAAGTGGAACGTATTTTTTCAATATTCATATCATAAAAATAACATTATGTTTTATGGATTTATCGATCAAAGGTTTTAATCATGTATAATCAAAAATCAACTATGACTGTTAGATACGAGATAAACCCACCAAAAATTTCTGATGATGGACAAAATATTAGAAATGTTCTGTTTGAAAGAATTAAGGCTATTAGTTCTGTATGTAATGGAATTCATCTAACTGACTCTGTACTGGGAATTCCAAGGGTATCTCCATTTGAAATTGCAGAACGAACACGTGAACATAATAAAAACATCAAGATCACTTGTAGTTTACGAATTAGAGGTAAAAATCTAAATGAGATTGAAAAAATCATTGAGCAGTCAGTTGGTACTGTTGATGGTGTACTTGTATTAATGGGGGACAAATCTGATTCAATGTCAAATAAAACAGAATTAATTCCAAGCCAAGTTATCAAGACTCTAAATGATAATGGGTTAGGTAAAAAGATCGAATTATTTCTTTCAATTCCAAGTAGTCCAAATTTTACAAAAATTCAGAAAAAAATTAATGCTAGACCTACTGGATTTTTTACACAAGTAATTCATTCAAAGTACCAAATAGAGAAAATTACTGACAATCTAAAACCTAATAACTTTAAGATTATTCCATGTTTGCTTCTTCCATCACAAAATAATTTAAAATCTGCAGAATTTCTTAAAATTGATTGGTCAGCTTATAAAGAAAACATGATTGGGTTTGTCAATGAAATACATAGTATAACAAATGATGTTCTCATTACTTCACCAAATGATTTTAAAGGGGCATATGAAACAATTTCAAAGTTAGCAATTTGATCTCATCGTATACATTTGGAATTTATCCACGCTCAGAGGAATTAATCGAAGCGACTAGAAAGAATACAGAAAACCTAGATTCACTCTTCCGAACTGAAACTGAAGAATACATTTCCGTGCAAAAAAATGCAAATCTAGGTTTTATTTCAGATCCTTTGTTAAAATGGGATGACATCTTTAGACCATTTTCAAATTTAAAATCAGTTAACCTTTCCTCACTGAATAGAATTTATGAAATGAATACATTTTACCGTATATTATCTTTTGATGGGCTAGAATTAACTGATAGTGGAAATGTCGTTCAATCTCATTTAGATTCATCACTGCCAAAAAACAAAACTGTAGCTATTCCAGAACCATTCACATTTACTGAACTTCATACTAGTAAACAATTCAAAGAGAAGGAGGATTTTATAATTAATCTTGCAAAAATGTTAAGAATTGAAATAGATTCTTTAGTTGAATCAGGTTTTGAAGTAATCCAACTTTTAGCACCATCAATTGCATATAACAAAGAAGTTGACTTTGGTATTGTTTCCGATGCACTAAAAATAATTACTAATGGGCTAAAGGCAAAAACAATTCTTCACACATACTTTGGAGACGTTTCAAAAAAGATTGAAAGTCTTTTGGACTTGCCTGTTTCCGGCTTGGGATTAGATATTACTACAACACCAGCAAGTTCTATACAAAAACACAGTTTTTCAGACAAATCACTCACAGTTGGTATAATCAATTCTTTCAATACGGCAATTGAAAAACCTCAAGAATGTATCAATCTGGTAGATGAAATTAATGCACAAACAAAGCCAAAAGAATCCTATGTGAGTAATAATTTCGATTTAGAATACATACCTAAGGAATTTGCAATGAATAAAATATCCATCCTTGGAGAAATTGCGAGAGGTGTGAAAGATGTCTAAGATGTTCCCAACACAGGAAATTGGCAGCCTGAAAAAACCTGCAGATATGCTGAAAAAAGTAAAGGATCCAAACGTTTCAGATGAAGAAAAAATCAAAGTGAGGAATGATGCTGCGCTTTTGAATATCAAGACGCTTGAAGATATTGGACTCGATATTGTTTACGATGGTGAAGTCCGTCGTGTAGAAATGTATGAAGAACCAGTAAGATATGTAGATGGATTTGAATTTGCGGGAAGAGTTCGTTCATGGGATAACAAATACTATAAGAAGGCAAGAGTCGTAGGACCAGTCGCCTTTAAACAAAACTTCCATGCAGAAGAATTCAACTTTATAAAAGAAAATTCAAAACGTGAAATTAAGGTTCCAGTAACTGGTGCATATACATTAGCAGATTGGTCATATGACGAACACTACAAATCAAAGGATGAGCTTGTATTAGCATTAGCAAGGAATGTTGTTCGACCGTTAGTAAAGGATCTAGTAGGATTAGGGGCAAAAATTATTCAGATTGATGAACCAGCTGCAACTACACACCCAGCTGAAATGGATATTTTCAGAGAGTCTATCAACGAATCTGTAAAAGGAATTGATGCCAAGTTTGTAGTCCATGCATGCTTTTCTGGAAATGATTACAAAGCATTAGCACCACAAATGCCAGAAATTAAAGCGGAGCAATACACATTGGAATTTGCAAATCGTGATACGTGGAACACAGGACTTGATGATAACGCAAGAAAAGGATTTCATGTCTTAAAATTATTCAAGGAACATGGATTCGAGGGTGAGATTGGAATTGGCGTCTCGGACGTCCATGTGAATGAAATAGAATCCCCTGAGCTCATACGAGATAGAATATTGTATGCGGCAAAAGCATTGGGTGATCCGACGAAGGTTTATGTCAATCCTGATTGTGGTCTACGTACACGAACAAGAGAAGTTTCCTTTGACAAAATTAGAACAATGGTAAAGGGAGCTGAACTTGCTAGGGAAGAAATCAAATAATTTTTAAAACAATGAAGGCATTAGTCTATGAAAATTATGCACAAGATGATAATTTTGAATCAATTTTAGAATTACGTGATATTCCAGAGCCAATACCAAAACATAACGAGGTGGTTTTTCGGGTAAAAGCTGCAGCATTAAACTATGATGATATCTGGGGTATGAGAGGAAAGCCACTTGCTGTTCCCTTACCACACATATCTGGAACTGATGCTGCAGGCGAAGTGACTGCAATTGGTAATAGCGTAAAAAATATCAAAGTGGGAGACCGAATAGTTTCTCATGGAAACATGTCCTGCCGTATATGTGCAGCATGTACTGATGGCAAAGAATATGACTGTAAACAGCGAAAAATCTGGGGATTTGAGACTGGACCACTTTGGGGAGGTTACTGTGAGATTACACATCTTCCAGAAATTAATGTCATAAAGATTCCAGATAATGTAAGCTATGATGAAGCAGCGGCAGCATCAATGACTCTTTTAACATCATGGCATATGCTGGTTGGTAGAGCCAATATTAGACCAGGTCAAATTGTTCTCATTATGGGAGGCAGTTCTGGTGTTGGAATATTTGGAATTCAGATTGCAAAACTGTATGGATGTACAGTTATTGCTACTGCAAGTCCAGATAAACTTGGAAAATTAAAAGAACTTGGAGCAGACTATGCTGTAGATCACAGAAAAGACGACTGGTATAAAGAAGTTAGAGGGATAACAAAAGAGATTGCAAAAAAAGATGGTGGGTCACCAGGAATTGATGTAATCTTTGAGCATATTGGAGGCTCTCACTGGAACAAAGAACTAACTTTGCTGAAATATGGAGCAACAATTGTAACTACAGGAGCTACAACTGGATACAATGTATCAACTGACTTACGTCATATATTTTTCAAAGGCATTAACATTTTAGGTTCTACACAAGGAACTCGTGCTGAATTGGAAGAGGGTTTTCGCTGGATGAGTCAAGGAAAGATAAAGGTAATTATCGATTCTGTCTTTACATTTGAAAATGCGGTAGAAGCTCACAAAAAGATGCTCAATGGGAAAGGGCTAGTTGGGAAGATAATTCTGAAGCCAAACTAGATTTTAAAAATTCTAGCGTAATCCCCATCTGGTCATAACCTTGTCTTCAATTTTCTTAAAGACTACTCCATCAACCAGTATGCCAATTCCCATTATTACTATCATTATTGCTATGACCTGAGATACATCGTTAAGCTGACGACCTACATTAAGAAGGAAGCCAAGACCTAGGAATGAGAATAAAAGCTCAGCACCGATTACACCTCTCCAGGCAAATGCCCAACCCTGCTTGAATCCAGATATGATAAATGGAAATGCGGCGGGAATTAATATAGAAGTTATAAGTTGACCTTCTTTCGCACCCATGTTTCGTGCAGCTTCAATGTAGGAAGGATTGATGTTCTTCACACCAGTGTAAGTATTGATGGTTACAGCAAATATCGCACCGATGGCTGTAACAAAAATAATTCCAGAATCAGTTAAACCAAACCATAGAATAGCAAGTGGCACCCAAGCTATAGAAGGAATTGACTGTAGCCCAAGAACCAAAGAACCAATTGTTTGATTAACAGTTTCGACTCTTGCCATGAAAATTCCAAGTACCAAGCCACCAGCAATAGCTATTGATAAGCCAATGCTCAATCTCAATAAGCTTGTTCCAATTCCATAAAACAGGCTTGCATCAGCAACACCATACGCTAGGTCTTCTACAACATCTATGGGTGATGGGAAAATGTTGTCAGGCCAAATATCTGCACTGTCAAGACCCTGCCATACTATGATTATCATTGCGTAAAAGCCAATTTTTTTCGCAAGTGTGCTTGATTTCATTTTTTTAACCTACTTTTTGACCTCAGGTCGTAATTCTGCCAAAATCTTTTTCTGATATTTCAAAAGATTTTCATCCTCTGCCACTCTAGGACGTCGATAATCAATCTTAATCTCCTTCTTAATTCTTGCAGGTCTGTGAGTAAATACCAATACACGTGTACCCAACATAACTGCCTCAGCAACATTATGAGTCACAAAAACTATGGTTTTCTTTGTCTTCTGCCAGATTAACTGCATTTCTACTAGCAAGAGATCTCTAGTCTGTGGATCAAGAGCAGCAAATGGTTCATCCATAAGCAATACATCAGGTTCCATTACCAATGCACGTGCTATGGCAACACGCTGCTTCATTCCAGTAGAAAGTTGGTAAGTATATGAAGTTGCAAATTGAGTAAGCTGCATCATATCCAAGTATCTGTTTGAAATCTCATTTCGTTTTTCCTGTGAAACGCCAGCTATTTTGAGCCCATATTCCACGTTATCCCGAACATTCAGCCAAGGAAACAAGGCGCCCTCCTGAAATACCATTATTCTGTCGGGTCCAGTATTGTTAACTGGTTGGTTATCAAGTAAAATTTCACCATCGTCTGGTTTTTCTAACCCTGCCGTAATCCTCAGAAAAGTAGATTTTCCACAGCCTGAAGGACCAACTATACATACAAACTCACCATCTTCAACATTTACATTAATTCCGTCCAATGTCTTGAGTGGTTTTCCATCATGTGTGAAATATTTTTCAATATTTCTAGATTCCAGTTTACCCATTTAGCTGTTTCACCATCGCGTTCAGATTTAAATCCGGTTGATAAAAAATTCCATCTAAATTGTATCCACTTCTCCCAAGATAGCCCAATGAGTCAGCACGTTCCGCGAAGGTTAATACAGAATTTTTAATTGGGTCAGAAGTGATTGTCAGGTTTGAAAATGACTCATCAATAACTTTGGTTGGTAGTGATTTTCCCATGTATTTTTTCAAAAAGCTTTCGAAGATAGATTTTGTTTCATCTGTATTAGAATTAATCCACACAACAGTTTCCTTGTGTGATTTTAACCAATTTTTAACAAGTTCTGGATTATTCTCAAGATAATCCGTCCTAGCTATTAGGAGTACTGAAGCAAATTCTTCATTTGGCCATAACTTTTCCTCATTGAATAGTCTTACACCATTAAGTTCTTGTACCAACATTGTAGCCCAAGGCTCGGGTACCCATGCTCCATCAATCTCGCCTTTGGCAAACAGAGTATAGATATCTGGATTTGCAATATTCAAAACAAATACTGTTCCACCTTTTTCAATTGGCTTTAGATCATTTGATGCAAGATAATATCTAAGAGATACATCTTGACTATTACTAATTTGTGGGGAAGCAATACGTTTTCCATCAAAGTTTTCAATTGAATCCAAGCCGGAGTCTGGTTGTATAATAAAACTAGCACCGCCACTAGCGGCTCCTGCTAAAATTTTGATATCATTTCCATGTGATTTTAGAAATCCATTGATCACCGGCCCTGGTCCAACATAAGCTACATCAATAGACCTAGCAAAGATGGATTCTATTACTTGTGGCCCACTATCAAAAAGTTTAGTTTCGATTTTAATCTGGTCACCAACCCCTCTTTGAAAAATTCCATTTTCTATTCCAACTATAGGTACTGCATGACCAATACTAGGGAAGAATGCAACTCTAACTTTGTCTTGGTTTGCTTGATCCGAACTATTACCCAATGAAGTGATTACAGCAATTGCTATGATTGCTCCAATTCCAAACGTAATTGCTACTGAAATTTTCATAAAACAGCGTTATAATTCGGAGTTAAATAGTGATCGGATTTTAGCTCCAGCTATTACAAAATAATGTAAAATGTTCAGAACAAAGAGATAAATGCAAAATATGCAACAAATTTGCCCTATGAAACAAAAGGCAGTACTCGCATTTTCAGGTGGATTGGATACATCTGTTGTAGTGAAGTATCTACAGGAAAAACACAACATGGATGTTGTTACAGTTACAGTTGATGTTGGACAAGAAGATGACTACAAAAAAATCTCTGCTAAAGCAAAAAAACTTGGTGTGAAAAAACATTACAACATTGACGCAAAAAAAGAATTTGTTTTGGATTACATATTTCCAGCAATAAAAGCTAATGCGTTATATCAAAAAAAATATTGTCTTGCAACTGCGCTTGCACGACCATTAATTGCTCGAAAAGTATTGCAGATTGCAAAAAAAGAAAAAGTCACTGCACTTGCACATGGATGTTCAGGTAAAGGTAATGATCAAGTTAGGTTTGATCTAACTATGCATGCGGGTTCCAACTTACCAATAATTGCACCTATACGTGATCTTAATTTGGATAGGCCGGAAGAATTAAAATTTGCAAAAAAACATGGAATTGAGATCGAAAATGTTGCAAAAAAATTTAGTATTGATCAAAACTTGTGGGGTCGTGCAATTGAAGGTGGAGTTCTAGAAAATCCTAACAATGAACCTCCAGATGATGCATTCATTTGGGTAAAAACAAAAAATCTTCCTAACAAACCGATGTATCTAACGATAAAGTTTGAAAAAGGAATTCCTATAGCAATAAATGGAAAATCTATGAACCCGATAAAATTAATCGACTACATTAACAAAAAAGCAGGCTCCTGTGGAATTGGTATCATTGATCATATTGAAGATCGTGTAATTGGAATAAAATCACGTGAGGTTTATGAAACCCCTGCTGCAGCATGTTTGATTGAGGCACACTCTGATTTGGAAAAGATGGTTCACACTAAACACGAAACAAAATTTAAGTCGATGGTAGATGATGAATGGTCTTGGTTGGTATACTCTGGTCTTTGGGAAGATCCATTGAAAAACGATCTTGACATGTTCATACAGGAAACACAAAAACGAGTGTCTGGAACTGTTAAACTGAGATTATTTAAGGGAAGTCTTAGGGTAGTTGGTCGTGAATCAAGGTATTCACTATATAATGATAAAATTGCAACTTATGGAAAAGGTTCAAAGTTTGATCAAAAACTGGCTAAAGGTTTTGTAGAATTATGGGGAATGCAATCAACAGAAGCTAATAAATTACAAAAGAAAAACTCAAAAAAATCATGAAATGCCCAGAATGTGATGCAGATCTGAATATCCCGGAAGATGCTGCTGTTGGAGAGATTGTTTCCTGTAGTGATTGCGGAACTGATTATGAAATTTCAAAGAAGGATGGTTCTACAGTTGAAATTAAGGAAGCAGAAACAGTAGGCGAAGATTGGGGAGAATAATTGCCAAAAATTTGCATAGTATTTGATCGACTAAGAACCGAAGAAAAAATGCTTCAGAAGGAAGCAGAAGAACTTGGATATGATACATCTCTTATTGATGCTAAAATAACACAGATTAACACATCCAGTAAAATACAAGATTTCGACTTTGGTAACATAGTCTTAGAACGCTGTGTTAGTTACTATAGAGGATTATACTTTACTGCGTGCCTAGAATTTTTAGATGTTCCAGTAATCAATGAATTCAATGTTTCTAACATTTGTGGTAACAAGATGTTAGCGTCTATGATGTTAAAAAAGAATAACATCCCAACACCAAAAACTTACTTTTCTTTTTCAGCAAATGCTGCACGAGAAAATTTTGACAAAGTTGGTTACCCAATGGTGATAAAACCTGTTATTGGAAGTTGGGGAAGAAATGTAATACCTCTCAAGGACAAGGACACATCTGATGCAATAATTGAACAACGAGAAATTACTGATGGTCCTTTGGATAGGATTTTTTATCTTCAGGAAATGATAGATAGACCTCCAAGGGACATTAGGGTAATTACAATTGGAGGCAATGCAGTTACTGCTATGTATAGAAAGTCTTCAGGCAGCTTCAAAACAAACATTGCATTAGGGGCAGAACCTGAAATTTGTGAGATAACAAATGAAATTGAAGACTTGTGTGCAAGTGCATCAAAGGCGGTTGGTGGGGGAATTCTTGGAGTTGACTTGATGGAAGATAAAGAAAAGGGGTTAGTTGTACATGAAGTAAATAACACTGTAGAATTTAAAGGCCTAGTCAAAGTCGCAAACATAAACATCCCAAAAGAGATGATTGAGTTCGCAGTAAACTCGATTAGAAAGTAAACCGATTAATAACAATAAATTATACCAAATCCGAATGATGTTACAATGAAAGTAGGAATAGTAGGTGCGTCTGGATATGTTGGCGGTGAAGTAGTCCGTCTACTGTTAAGTCACCCTGAAGTCGAAGTCTCAATGGTTACGTCAACGAAACATGTTGGAGAATATCTGCACAGAATACACCCAAGTCTAAAGAGCTTCACAGAGTTAACATTTTCAGAACTTGATTATGACAAAATGTCAGATAATTGTGATTTAGTTTTCACTGCAGTACCACATGGAACCGCAACCGACATTGTAAAGGCATTTTATGATAGGGGAATGAAAATTATTGATCTTAGTGCAGATTATAGACTACACAATCCTGAAGACTATACAAAGTGGTACGGTTGGGAACATCCACACCCAGATTACTTGTCAAAATCAGTATTTGGTGTACCAGAACTTCATAGGGACAAAATCAAAAATGCACAGTTAGTTTCTTGCCCAGGATGTATGGCGGTAACATCTACGCTTGCGTTGTACCCACTGATCAAAAATGATCTTATTGACACGGACCACATAGTTGTTGACTCAAAAATTGGTTCGTCTGGTGCTGGTGCTGGAGGTACATCTGGTACACAACATGCAATGAGAGCTGGAGTAATTCGACCTTACAAGCCTGCAAAACACCGTCATACGGGTGAAATTGAACAGGAACTTAGTGAGATTGCTGGAAAAAAAATCAAAGTTTCAATGAGCCCACATGCAGTAGATGTAGTTCGAGGAATTCTTTGTACGAATCACACATTCTTGAAAAAGGAAGTTGATGAAAAGGAACTTTGGAAAATTTATCGTGCTGAATTTGGCGAGGAACCATTCATCAGGCTAATACGTGACAAAAATGGCTTGTATAAGTTCCCTGACCCAAAGTTTGTAGTTGGTTCAAACTTTTGTGATATTGGATTCGAACTTGATGAGGATAACAACAGATTGATTGCACTTTCTGCGTCTGACAACTTGATGAGGGGTGCGGCAGGATCTGCTGTTCAAAACATGAACATAATGTCAGGCTTTGATGAGAAGCAAGGAATTATGTATTCCCCATTGACACCGGTATAAGAAATGATTACAATAAAAATTGGAGGAAGTGTAATTGATGATTTACATCCATCCGTTGTTGCAGATATAAAAAAAGTAATAGAACAAGAGAAAGTAATCTTAGTTCATGGTGGCGGAAAGGAGGTCACTAAAGTAACGAAACAGTTAGGCAAAGAACCAAAATTTGTTGTTTCACCTGGTGGTGTAAAAAGCAGATATACTGACTTGGAAACTGCAGAAATTTTTACTATGGTTATGTCTGGAAGAATCAATAAGACAATTGTAAGGATGTTACAAAAAAATGGAATAGATGCTGTAGGTTTATCTGGAATAGACGGAAAAATAATTCAGGCTGAGAGAAAGAAAAAGCTCATAATAATGAATGAAAAAGGACGAAAGCAAGCTATTGATGGCGGATATACGGGTAAAATCACACAAGTTAATGCATCTCTGATAAAGTCTATACTTGAACAGGGCTATACACCAGTGATTTCTCCAATAGCAATTAGCGAGGAATCTGACTTTCTTAACGTAGATGGTGATAGAGCAGCTGCTAACATTGCAGGGCAGGTAAAAACTGACAAGGTTTTATTCCTAACAAATGTTGATGGGCTGTTAATGGATGAGAAACTAGTGGATACTTTAACTCTAGCAAAGGCAAAGGAAATTCTGCCACAGATTGGATTTGGTATGGAAAAGAAAATACTTGCTGCGACTGAGGCGCTTGATATGGGAGTAACGGAAGCAATAATTGCAAACGGTCAAAGGGAAAACCCAATATCTTCTGCAATTACACATAATCATTGCACGGTAATCAAAAATGACTGAAGATCAATATTTAGGAAATCTTTACCAGAGATTTCCTGTTACCATAGAAAAAGGGCTAGGCTCACATGTATGGGATACTGACAACAATGAATACATTGATTGTATGGGTGGATATGGTGTTGCGCTAGTTGGTCATAGAAATGAACGTGTTGTAAACGCGATTAAATCTCAAATTGACAAAGTGATTACTGTTCATAGCTCTTTCTATAGTAAAACAAGGGAGGAATTCTTGCAAACTTTGATTGATATTGCACCATCTGGACTTTCCCAAGTTCATCTCAACAATAGTGGGGCTGAGTCTATAGAAGCTGCTATAAAATTTGCAAGGAAGTTTACTGGCAAAAAGAAAATGGTTGCAATGAAAGGATCTTATCATGGAAAATCCATGGGTGCCTTATCGCTAACATTTAATCCAAAGTACAGAGAACCATTTCAACCTCTTGTTGAGGAAGTATTATTTTCACCATATGGAGACGTAGATGCACTACAAAATGTTGTTGATAAGGATACAGCATTTGTAATCTTAGAACCTATTCAAGGTGAAAGTGGAATTCATGTTCCTCCTGAAGGGTTTTTGCGGGAAGTTAGAAAGATATGTGATGAAAATGATAGCCTACTAATATTTGACGAAATTCAATCAGGATTGGGTAGAACGGGTAGTATGTGGGCATCAGAACATTGGAAAACAGTTCCGGATATAATGTGCCTTGCAAAAGGAATTGCTGGAGGTGTTCCTATGGGTGTTACGTTAGTAAGACCAGATATACTAGCTGTGATGAAAAAGGGAGAACATTCATCTACATTTGGAGGAAATCCATTAGCTTGTGCCGCAGCAACTGCTACACTTCAAGCACTGACGCAAGACGGCTTGGTTGAGAATGCAAAAAATATGGGAAAAAAATTCCTGAATGGGTTAGAAGAGCTCAAATCAAAGCATGCAATCATTAGAGAAGTTAGGGGTAAGGGATTAATGATTGGCGTAGAATTGAAATTTGAGGTAAAAGATATCTTAATGGAAGGAATCAAAAATGGATTGTTACTCTTGTACTCTGGTAGAAACATCTTAAGATTTCTTCCTCCGTTGGTAATCTCCGAGGAGGATATTGTAAAAACATTACAAATACTAGATAGTCTACTCACAAATGAGGAGAATAGAAGAAATGCATAAGGATCAAATTGACGATCATATTTTAGAATTCTTACGCAATGATTCTAGGGAGTCTTATGTTGAAATTGGGAAAAAACTCAAACTTTCAGAATCTGCCATCAGACATAGGGTTAAAAATATGGTTGATAGTGGAACGATTACTAAATTTACGATAGAAGAAGGAGGTAACCAGCCAGAGGCACTTGTTCTGGTATCAGCTGACTCGTCCATTGATACATCAAAGGTTTCTTTAAAACTCACAAAACTCAACGGAATAAAAAAAATATATGAAATAACTGGTCAGTATGACATCTGTGTAATAGTTCAGGCACCTACCATAAGCGAGATCAATGCATGCATTGACGACTTGCGAAAAATTAGTGGCGTGACTGATACTAACACTGTAATAATTCTTAAAACCACATCATAAACGACAATCGTCACACTTTTGTAAATGCCAACTAATTTAGGATCAATTAATATCTAAAACGACGATACTAGTACGATTATCTTTATATTAATGATTTTATGTACCGAATTCAGCAATGAATGATCCGAATTACTATGCAGAAGAATATAATTCAATTGGAAGGAAACCTAAGAAAATAAGAATTTTAGATTCTACATTAAGGGAAGGCGAGCAACACCCTGGCGTTTCATTTACCGTTAAGCAAAGAATTCAGATTGCTTGGGAACTTGATTATTTTGGTGTTGATCAAATTGAGATATCACCAATTATTTCTGGTGACCATGCTGAAGCAACTAAAACAATTATCAAACAAGGATTACGTGCAGATATTGTAGCACATGGTAGGGCGTTGAAGGACGACATTGATATTTCAATGAAGTGTGATGCATCTTGGGTTGCCGCATATCTTGGAATATCTGACATACATCTAAAAGATAAGCTCCGAATATCAAGAGAACAAGCACTAGATAGAGCAGTTCAAACTGTAGAATATGCAAAATCACATGGATTGAAAATCAGGTTTACTGTTGAAGATGGAAGTAGGGCAGATCCAGAATATCTGATCAGCATCTGCAAGGCAATAGAAGATGCAGGAGTAGATAGGATTAGTCTTCCTGACACTGTAGGAATATTAAGACCTATAGGAATGTATAATTTTGTTAAGAAAGTTAGTTCTGAAATCAAAACTCCACTTGATGCACATGTTCATAATGATATTGGCTTTGCATTAGCTAATGCTTTTGCCGCGTGTGATGCAGGAGTTGATCAAATTCATACAACAATTGATGGTATTGGAGAAAGGACAGGAATACCATCTTTAGCTGAAACTGCTGTTGCACTTACATATTTGTACAAATCGGAAAATGATTTCAGATTGGACATGTTGGTAGATCTTTCTAGGCTCATAGAACAATACACAAACATCAAGCCTTATGATTCAAAACCAATTGTCGGTTCTTCAGCCTATAAGCACAAGGCTGGTACACACCTTGCTGCAGTTTTGAAAAATACTGCTGCATATGAACCAATTAACCCAAGAAGTGTAGGAAATAGACGAAGAATTGTATTTGGTGAATTAGCTGGTAAAGCTGGTGCAGAGTATCTAATGTCACTACTTGGTCTGGAAAAAAATGCCAAGAGTGCAAAAAATATTGCAATGGGTTTGAAGAATCTTAGAATGGGTGATCTGCTTGAGATTCCACTTGAAGATGAAATGGAAAGAAAGATAATTAATGATGAAAAAAGAAGGAGGTACAGAAATGACTAATTGCCCTGAATGTGATGCAGGAATAACTATCCCTGAAGATGCAGTAAATGGTGAGATTGTAACCTGTGCTGAATGTGGAGCAAGCTTCGAACTGGCTAAGACTTCTGATGGATTTGAGCTAAAACCGGCCCAAACTGTTGGAGAGGACTGGGGACAGTGACTGATAAAATCACAGTTCTTTATGATACAATCCGTCTAGAAGAAAAACTGTTGATCAAAGCTGCAGAGAGGCATGATATTTACATCGAAATGGTTGATTGTAAACAGCTGTTTATAGATTTGAACAAAAATACGCATGAATTTGGAACTGTCTTACAGCGCTGTGTAAGCTATTATCGGAATATTCACTCTACTGCAACGCTTGAAGGCCTTGGTGCTAGGGTAATCAACTCCCTGAATACTGGACTTCTTGCTGGAAACAAACTTTTCACACATATGTTGTTGCAAAAGGCAGGGATTCCTACACCTGAAGCTACAATGGCTTTTTCGAAAGAATCTGCTATGGAATCACTTGAAAAAAATGGATATCCAAAGATTATCAAACCAACTGTTGGCAGCTGGGGTAGGATGGTATCAAAACTAAATGACAGGGATTCAGCTGAAGGTGTTATTGAAGCAAGAGAATCTATGCACCCAACTTATCAAATGTATTTCTTAGAGGAATTTGTACAGAGACCACCTAGGGACATACGTGCGATAGTAATAGGCGATACTGTTGCTGGTGCAATTTACAGAGTTTCTAATGATACTAATTGGAAAACAAACACACACTTGGGTGGTACCGCAGAAGTATGTGAAGTGTCAAATGAGTTGGAAGATATTTGCATAAAAGCTAAAAATACAGTTCAAGGAGAAATTGTAGGTGTTGATCTAATGGAAAGTAACGATAAAGGATTAGTGGTTCATGAGATTAATAATACTACGGAGTTTCGAAATGTTGTGAAAGTAACTGGTAATGACATTCCAACACAGATGTTAGAATATCTAAAAAATTCAAGTAGATAAAAATGGAACAACATTTCACTGTTACAACAAGACATTATGTAAAGACGTTAGAGAGAGCATTAAAGATCTATACTCCATCATTACGTGAAAAAAGTCTAGCGGAATTTCTTGCTACTGTATGTGAGGATTTAGGTTTCAGGGACATACATACAGATGATGTTGGAAATATTATTGCTACAAAGGGTTCAGGTTCACCAAAAATTCTTTTGTGTGGACATATGGATACTGTACCTGGAAGGATTAGAGTAAGGAAGGAAAATGATTATCTTTATGGAAGAGGTTCGTCTGATGCGAAGGGTCCACTTATTGCAATGTTATTTGCTGCCGCAAGTGTAGAGGAAAATAATGGTACTGTTACGTTTGTAGGCGCAGTAGATGAGGAAGGAAATGCTACTGGAATTAAAAGTCTGACTAGTGACAAACCAGATGTAGATTATGCGATATTTGGTGAGCCAAGTGGAACAAAACAAATCACCATTGGATACAAAGGGCGTATTGCCATTAATATGAAAATTAGTGTTGGAGATAGTGCGCATGCGAGTGCTCCTTGGCTGGCAAAAAATGCAATTGAAGAATCAGCACTATTTGTTAATGAAATAAAGGCTAAACTAGAATCAGGGCAGGAAAACAAAACAAAAGGAATGATGTTAACTGCCACTATAACGGAGATAAGGGGTGGTCTAAGTCATAATGTTACACCAAGGGAATGTGATTCAACCTTGGATATCAGAATCCCAGTTGATACTAATTGCAAGTCAGTTGAAGAAAAAATTTCCGAAGCAGTAAAGGAAATTTCCAAAAGGCGGGAGGTAGAAGCATTCTATTCCATTATAGACGAGACTGAACCATTTGAGGCAGAGCACAACTCTCCCCTTGTCAGGGCGCTTACTCTAGCAATTTTAGATATAGAAAAGAACAGGCCTACATTGATTAGGAAAACAGGTACAGGAGACATGAATGTTATAGGTAACAAACTAAGCATTCCTGTTGTGACTTATGGTCCAGGTGACCCTCACGCTGCCCATACGATTGATGAAAAAATCTCAATTGATGAATACCTTCGAGGAATAGAGGTTCTAAAAAGAACCATACAGCATTTAAAACGACTGCATGATAAAATCAAGTAATGTTGTGGTTCGTAGGGCTGGGCATATCTGGTACAAAATCAATTCCGATTGAAGTTGAAAAGATAATTCAGGAAGCGGATTTTGTATATCTGGAGGCATTCACTAGTCCAATTTCCCAGATACGTGAAGACAAAATTAAAAATACAGTTAACGGAGGTTTCAAAATTGCAAAAAGATGGTTAGTAGAAGATGGGCAAGAGATACTTAAGACAGCCAAAAGTTCTACTGTTGTCTTACTGTCATATGGAGATCCATATATCGCAACAACGCACATAGAACTTAGAACTAGAGCAAAATTGGAAAAGATTGAAACAAAGACAATTCATTCTGCTTCAGCTATAACATCAATGATAGGAGAAGCGGGATTACAATTCTACAAAATTGGAAGGATAATGACTATAATGAATGAAAAAAAATCTACAATGACTCCATATAATACTATTTTCAAAAATTTAACAGATGGTCTTCATTCTGTAATATTATTAGAATACAATCAAGATAAAAACTATTTTCTTGATCCAAAGAATGCCATATCAAATTTACTAGATATTGAAAGGGAACAAAAAAGAGATGTTTTAACAGATGATACATTTGCTATAGTTGCTTCAAGAATTGGATTTGAAACACAAAAAATTATCTCTGGAAAATTAGGTAATCTACTTAAGATTGATTTTGGTGAACCACCACATAGTATAATCGTTACAGGTAAATTGCATTTTACAGAATCAGATGCAATTAATGTATTGACAAAATGTTTAGATAAACCATCAGACAACTCAAGTAAAATTAAAAATATTTCAGTACAAATGATTGAAAAATATGTGCCAATGGTCAGAAAAGCATTAGAAGAAATTAGACCGCTGTATAACGATTCAAAAGAATTCCAAGAGGTTTTTGAGAATGCAGAACTATACATTAATGATGCAGAAAATTTTTTAAAACAAGGAAAGGATGAAACTGCGGTTTTAAGTATTGGTTATGCAGATGGTTTAGTGGACGCACTAAGAATTGCAAAGGGTATAGACCCAAAAATGTAACTTAACGATGCGTTAAAAAGTGAATAAATAATGAGGAAGTATCATTGAGAAAAATAGTATTAGCTGGAGGAGTTTTTGATATAATTCATCCAGGACATATACACACACTTAATTCAGCAAAAGCTTTGAGTGGTACAGATGGTGTTTTGGTGGTAGTAGTTGCTACTGATAAAACTGCTAAAAAGATGAAAAAGAGATCACCATTACATAGTCAAGAATTAAGACGTGAACTAGTTAGTTGCTTGTCTATGGTTGATAGAGTTATTATCGGTAACGAAGAGGATATTTTTGAAACAGTTAAAGCGATAAAACCTGATATCATTGCACTGGGATATGATCAAATTCATCAAGAACAGTTCATATCTGATGGATGTAAACGGATCAATCTTGATGTTAAGATAGTAAGACTAGAATCCACAGTACCTGAACTATCAAGCTCTGAAATCGAAAAAGAATATGGAAAAGATATACACGATTTGTAATTCGTATAGATTAAGTATGGATTTTAATCGTAACTTTAGAACCAGTTTTCAGTTTAGAAGTTTTACGTAGGTTATTTTTTGATATTAATTCAATTATTGAATTGTTATGATGGGTTCTTTCAAGACGTATTAATTCACATTTGATAGAATTGTTTAGCGTTGCATGGAAACATTTTACCCAACCATATGTTCTCTTTCCGTCAGAAAATGGATCAATTATTACGTTTTCAAGCTCATCTAACTGCTGAATTATCTGAGTATCTTGTAACTGATTTAATTTTATATTTAGTGTTCCAGGAAAAGGAATATAGCCAATTTTGACTTTGAATTGTTTGGTATAACCATTTAATGACATGTAATAAGCTCCTTCACCAAACCCAGAAATCACCGAGCCACTCAACTTTAGATGTGAAGGAAACGAATCTAAACTTGAACCTAAAACTGAATGAAGTTTAACAAGTTCAGAATATCCTTTCTCAGTAATTTTAACAGAGAGTTGTCGTCCAGTCATTAATCTATCAATAAATCCACCATTTTCTAACTCCAAGATATGTTTTGAGGCAGACTGTTGAGATTTTTTTATATTTTTTCCAAGAGATGATGTAGTGATTTGAACAAAGTTGTGTTTAGCTCCCTTAGATAACAACTCTGCTAAAGTGAGAATGTGTTGTATTTTAAGATCAGGCATTAATGATTAACTAACACCAAGTTCTGTAAATGTTTTTAGTATGACATCGCTACTATTTGATAAATTTGCAATCCTATGACCTATAATACACTCAATCCCAGATTGCTTAGCACCATCTAACAGTCGCTGAGTTATTATTCCATCTAAAATCAGATACTTTATTCCAGTCTGTGTGGATAATTTGTCTACTAATTCACTTATTGGTACTTTGAATAATTGATTATTATTAGAATCCAATCCTATAGCTTCCAGTGTTTCGTTTAGATCTTTGAACACTTTACTTGTAGCCTCTGCTAATAGTTTGTCCGCTTCGCTTACCTCCTTTGGTTTAGCAGTTTGTTGGTTCATATCATCAGCAGCATCCTTTAGAATATCAGCAACACGTTGTGGAGTAAGTTCTTCCACTTCAACACCATCATCTGCACGAAGTTCAAGATCAATATTAACAACTGACTTCAACTCTTTAAGGATGAATCCACCTGCTCTATCACCATCTAAAAATGCCACAACTCTATCTTTTTTTGCACAAAGATCTTTGATAGATTCATCGATTTTTGCACCTTCAATGGCTAAAGCATTGTCATAGCCAGCTCTCAATAAATTTAAGATGTCTGCTCTACCTTCAACAAGAATTATCCATGGCGAGTCGTAAATTCCTGAACTACATGGAAGTTTGTTTGGTCCATATTCGGCAATTTTTCCTGAAGAACCTGCATGTACATCCTTTAACATGGTATCTCCTTCGCTAACAGATTTGGTAGACCATTTCTGCTTGATCTCCTTTGCTCTGCGTACAATATCCTCTTTTTTTGATGCACGTACATCGTCGATAGCATCAAGTTTAAACTTGGAATCAAATGGACCAACTTTGTCTATACTTTCAATTGCAGCAGCAATCAAGGCGCAAGTATCAACATCAGTACTCATTGGAAGAAGTGCAGTTCCAGAAGTAGTATTTTCAGTAGTTTTGATTTCCACTTCGATCCTACCAACCTTAGAAACACGTTGAAGCTCATTCAGATTCATCTCAGGACCTAGTAAGCCCTCAGTTTGACCGAATACAGCCCCTATAATGTCTGCTCGCTCAACCAGACCGTCGACTTCAAATGATAGCTTAACGTGATATTTGACGATACCTGTGTATGGCAAATGATTCTCATCTCCTTAATATTCAATATGCATAAAGTTTCGAATCTTGGTTATAAGTGCTTGTGGTAAAAAATTAGTTTCTAGTAATAAAATAAAATAGAAATTGAGAAAATGATTATTCTGTACTAAATGATGAACCGCATGAGCAACTTTTTGTTACATTTGGGTTATTGATTTTAAAACCCGAGCCCATCAGACTTTCAATATAGTCAACGTTTGCACCTTTTAGGTGATCTTGACTCATTGAATCTACTAGCACTTTAACACCATTTTCCACAATAGTTAGATCATCTTCTTCGGCTGCTTTCTCGAACCCCATTCCGTAAGAAAGTCCAGAACAACCACCGCCTTGAACATAGATTCTAAGAAATTCTGATTTCTCTTTTTCTTCACCCATGAATTCATTGATTTTCTCAGCAGCTTTTGCAGTGATAGTAATCAATTTTCCTGATTGTGTTTGAGGTTGTGGTGACTCGACA
>Ga0209089_10001380_pt1 | contig 22166 bp, 15 predicted proteins | sample ArcticOcean_MG_C_FD_187431 | JGI IMG/M metagenome (GOLD analysis project Ga0209089, IMG submission 187431) | Marine microbial communities from western Arctic Ocean - ArcticOcean_MG_CB2_150 (SPAdes) (version 2) | ecosystem: Environmental > Aquatic > Marine > Oceanic | place: Arctic Ocean: Canada... | reverse complement strand
AGCCCCACCAGTTGGATTGTATCCAAACTGAGTGTTTAATTCCACATAAGCCTCTTCCCTCTCATCTAGTAAAAGCGTCTCATCGTTAAAAATCGCATCATAAGCTTGACTGTATTCTGTCATTTGTGTGTATTCCGCATCCGTGCCTGAGAAAAGACCTCGTGCATAATCTTTACTATGCGTTGCTATTCTTTGCTGATACCCACGTGCTGAGTTCTTGGAAGGTGCGCCAGTCACGCTTAGAGACAACACATGCGACCCGATAATCTTTTGTGCCTTGCCATAGTAGAACCAAGAATCTGTATACGATTGCGCTACATATCCTCCACTGTTCCTATAGCTTCCTGCAAAAGTAAATCCCCAACCACCAGCCAAACGACCCGTGGTATGACCGAGTGTAGTTCGCGTCATTCCAAAACTACCTAACTCCTGTTTCACACTCGTTTTCTTCTTGTTTTCAATCCCTACAGTAACAATATTCACAGTTCCACCAATAGCTGGAAGAGCAAGTTTAGAAGCACCCAATCCCCTTTGAACTTGCATCGTTTGAGTTACAAGGTCTAGGCCAAACCAGTTGTTCCAATAAACCCCACCACTCTCCATATCATTAACAGGAATACCATCTACGAGAACACTCACGTTTCTTTGCTTAAACCCTCGGATACTTATACTTGGCCCATTGTCATCTGACCCTGCCTGAGTAGCATATACTCCAGGAGTTGAATTGAGAAGCATGGGCAAAGGTTGAGAACCTAATTCCTCTTGAATCTGAAGTGGTTTTATATTTGAAAACGCAACAGGGGTTTCACGTTCTATCGCGATATCTGCGACAACCCTTGCTTCTTGAAGAAGTACAGTCTCCATCTTAAAATGAACTTCGAAGGTTGAATTTGCAACTACATTCACCTCTTTCGCCATAGGTTCATACCCTACATAAGAAACTCGAAGGCTGTATTTACCTGGAGTAAGTTCAATAGAGAACAAACCGTCGAAATCAGTTAGAACACCTATAGATGTTTCACCTGCACCATATATGACAGCTGCCTGAATTAAAGCTTCGCCAGTTATAGCGTCAGAGATAGAACCACGTACTAGACCTGTTTGGGCTGATGCGGTGAGCATAGAGCCTAAAAAGAGCACCAAGAAAGTGGCCTGGGAAAAACAATGAGTACGAATCATGGCAAAAGAAATGCTAAATAATTAGCGGATAACGAATTAACGTACAACGATACGGTGGGCGAAAATAGAACCGTTCAAGTACTGAACGTTAACGAAATAAACACCTGAATTCCAATCTGAAGTAAAGATAGACCAAGTACGAATATCTAAAGTCGGTACAATCACCTCAACGAGACGACCCTCAGGACTGTACACTTGAATTTGCTTTACAGATTGACTGCTTTCGATGTTGAACTGACCATTTACTGATGGATTAGGAAAAATCTCTAATGATGGAGTCTGCACCATATTGTTCATTCCTGTTGATCCACAAGCGCAGCTGTGATAACCTAAGCCATCCCAAGTATTAACTGGAAGAGTATCCCATTCGAGAAAAGTATCAAAAACAACTGGTGGAACATTTAATCCATGAACTACCTCATACTTACGGCGTAATGTATGGTTAGAAGTAAGCCAGGCAGCACCATCACCTACATCTGTAAAACCATTCTCAGCATCGTTCGTCCAAGCTGTACCAGGATCCTCTCCTGGCTTTCCGAAAATATCAACTACTGTTGTACCGTTCTTTACGAGAACAAGAGCATCGTTTCCATTCATGTAAGTTGGTGCAGGGTAAGGATTGTCAAGTTGATCTGCCATGCCTTGCATTACAGGGTCGCAGGCCGGAGAAATTGCTCCTCCTCCTAGATCAACGTCTTCCGTTTGGCCATTAATCAGAACCCAAGTTGTAAGAGGAGGTAAAGTACCGAAAAGCTGAGTTACATCAGTAGATCCAGCCTCTCCATTGCTCCAACGTTGCAATTCATAGGCGCTCAAATCAATCGCTTCTGAAGTGGTGTTGAAAAACTCTAGACCTTTATTATTACCTGTCCCTTCAAGGTATTCAGAGATGATAAGGTCATCACAAATTAGCTGAGCTGAAGCACTTGCAGAAAAAGACAATCCTGCTACGAGAAAAAATATTGTGGAAATGCGCATAAAATTAGATTTTAATTTAGTAAGCCAAACTTACTGCGTATCTTGCAATCAATGAAAAAAATAAGCTACTTTTCTCTTCTATTATTAATAACTTTTTGTTTCTTCTTAATTGCGGGAATCTCATTCTTCATCGTATCTACTAAATCTAACGAAATAGAAAAAGATGCTTTCCACAAATTCGAACCGCAAAGAGCTGCCGCTTTTAAGTGGTCATACCCCGATGAAGATTGGGATGCTTCTGAAGCTGATGCTGCTTTAAAAAATGTACGACAATATTTTGAAGCACAAGAGGTGAATGATTTCTCGAGAGAGATTGGTGGCTCATGGAGGATGGAGGGTCCTGGAAACATCGGTGGGAGATTAAACGCAATTGCCCAAGATCCTTTCGACTCGAACCATATACTTGCGGGAAGTGCTGCAGGAGGTCTATTCGGAACTAATGATGGCGGGGCGAACTGGTCGTCGCTTACAGATGATTTCGCCTGGATGGCAATGGGAACGATCGCATTTCACCCCACTCAAGAAGGAACCGTCTACATAGGCTCAGGTGACCCACAAATTTCATCCCACCCAAGATTGGGAGATGGGGTGCACCGATCAGTTGACGGAGGGGCCAACTGGACTCATTTGGGCCTCGACAGCGCTCGAATCGTGAGTAAAATACTCATTCTTGAAGACACGCCAGAAGTAATTATGGCCGCAACTATGGGAAACCCTGCCGTAAAAGGCCCAGACAGAGGTCTATACCGCAGCTCAAACTCCGGAACCACGTGGGATCATGTTCTACTGCCCTCTGATTCAGCTGGCGTTAACGACCTCGCGTATGACTCTTCAACTGGAATTATGATCGCTGCTGGGTGGAATAGACTTAGGAACTCTACACGATCACTTGTTTTGGGACCCGAATCAAAATTATACAGGTCTGCTGACGCAGGCATCACATGGGCATCTGTAAATAACCCATGGGGGAATGAGAACAGATGCAGAATAGGCCTTTCTGAGCACAATGGAGTTTTCTTCGCATTAGTTGTGGGGTTAAACATGCAAATCGACAATATTTATAAGAGCACGGATGGAGGAATTAATTGGTCTCCTATTATCAGCGATACTTCACCTCTGTCTAACGCATTGGGAGGTTTTGGTTGGTATTTCTCTAGAATTAGAGTGAACCCATGGAACTCTGATGACATTACTTTTTTAGGAGTTGGCGCATGGAATTCTCTTGATGGTGGAGTTACTTGGTCTGAACTAACTCCTGTATGGTGGGAGTATTCTGTTCATGCGGATAAACATGATTTGCAATGGGTCGGACCAAACTCAGCTGTTTTAGCGACCGATGGAGGTGCATACAGAACCGATGATCACGGAGAGACTTGGACTGACATTGAGAACATCAACAACTCTCAATTCTACAGGGTTGAATGGAGCCCGCATAATCCAGGTGTATATACAGGAGGAGCTCAGGATAATGGAACAACAAGTGGCTCATATTTAGAAGTGGATGGTTGGTCGCGAGATAGAGGCGGAGATGGCTTTACCCCTGTTTTCCATCCTACTAATCCCAACTACAGGATAGCTACAGTTCAGTGGGGTAATTTTGCTTTTTCCGAGGATCCATCAACGATACCTAACCCCAGCTGGACAGATATGGAAGAACTAGAATACGATGATAGAAAAGGCTGGGACACTCCGATAATTTTACACCCTGCAAACCCTGATCACATTTGGACAGGAACTCAAAGAATGTGGAAAATGACAGGAGCTCCCACAGGCAATTGGAGTCTCATGAGCGAAGATCTTACTCAAAATATAAGTCCTGGACTTGGATACAGAGTCATCTCAGCTATTTCAGGATCTCCCATTGACGAAAACGTCTTAGCCGCTGGAACTTCAGACGGAAGAGTTCATTACACTACCGATGGAGGAATCTCGTGGAATTTAATGACAGACGGGTTGCCGGAACGCTACGTTACAGATCTTTATTTTGACCCGTTTAATCCTGACTCTATTTTTTGCACAGTGAGTGGTTACCGTGATTACGCATATACACCTCATATTCTAAAAGCAGAGCTGGGAGGTGCTTGGGAAAGTATTTCTGGGGATCTTCCTCAGCATCCAATGAATTCTGTAGTAGCGTTGAGCGAATTGGTTTGGGCTACAGCTACAGACGCGGGAGTATATGCAACCGTAAATGCAGGAGTCAACTGGGAGAGATTAGGCAACATGCCTTGGATACCTGTTTACGATTTAGTCGTAGACACCGTTGAGAGAAGATTGGTGGCTGGAACTTTTTCTAGGAGCATACAAAGCTTCCCGTTAGATTCAATTTTAGTGGGGACACCTCCTGATCCTGTGTTTTATTGTTTAGAAGATGTGGTGCCAAACGGTATCATTGACACGAACGATATTTTGCTAATTCTTAGCCAGTACGGATGCCTTTCAGATTGTTCAACCGATATTGATGGCGATGGTTCGGTAACTATATCAGACGTGTTGGCGATACTTGCAGTGTTTGGTCAACCCTGTTAAATTTCGTCTGATTTCACAACTGACTTAATTAAGGTCGTTTCTTACTTTTACCGGCAACGAGTTGCGAACTGTGGAATAGCTATGTAGCAGGAGTTCCCAAAACAACTTTGGAGGAACATCTGAAATCGGAAGTGGTGACACCGTATTCCAATGCTTTTTATTCATATGCCATCCTGGAATTACACCCTCAAATTCACTCCGTAACTTTACTGAACGTTCGGGATTACATTTAAGATTTACGCTTTTAAAATCTTCAATATCGAGCAGAGCAAATATTTTTTCCTTCGCTTTATTTCCAACCTTAAAGACCAACGTTTTATTATCGAACGGAAAACCCTGAGTCACCCCTGGGAGTTTCGAAACGAACTCCAGAATTGTTTCCGCGTTAACCTCGTGGTTTATATCCTGAATCAATTCCAATTTCATTAAAAAGTCTTCGACGAATCGCCTATCATGCGGTACATTTCTTCAAGCTCGGATTTTTTGAAATCGCGCCAGGTTCCTACAGGCATATCTAGGTACATATTCATGATGCGAACTCGCTTGAGGCGCCCAACTCTATATCCGAAATATTCGCACATTCTACGAATCTGCCTGTTGAGCCCTTGGGTTAGAATGATTCGAAATTCGCGGTCTCCTGTTTGTTCTACAAAGCAAGGATTCGTCACAGTTTCTAAAATTGGAACTCCATTCCCCATATCACGAATGAAACTGCCGATAATAATCCTATCGACAGTCACGATATACTCCTTCTCATGGTGATTCTTCGCTCTGAGAATTTTATTCACGATATCCCCGTCGTTCGTTAAAAAAATTAAACCCTCACTAGGCTTGTCCAACCTACCTATAGGAAAAATTCTGGTGGGGTAGCCTATGAAATCTATGATGTTATTTTCCTCTCTATTTTGGTCTGTGGTACAGACAATTCCCACAGGCTTATGAAATGCCAAATAGACTAATTTATCGCGCACCCCCTCTCCCACTAGCTTACCGTCAACCATCACCTCGTCACCCGATTTCACCTTCGTACCGAGCTCTGGAACCTTCCCGTTAATCGTAATCTTACCCTGCTCAAGTAGTCTATCTGCAGCCCTTCTCGAACAAAAACCCACTTCACTTAGAAATTTATTTATCCTCGTTTCCATTTTGCAAAGGTCGTGCTTAAATTCTACTAAACCTTTACGGTTAAAAAATCTGTAAAGCGAGTTGTGTAACACGGTGAAAGTCGTTCCTGACGGAGGCGCCATTTTCTATCGAAGCCCTGGACGGCGAGACGGACTTTGTCGTGACCTAGCTTAGTATTTATGGTGTCTATCGAAGTCATTAAAGATGTGCGCTTCGATCTATCTACGACATCGAAAAGTCCGAGTTGAACTTCTGAAGATGGGGTTATCGCACTCACCAGGACGCCCGCTTTTTTGTACGAAAATCCATCTCGGTAAATGAACTTTAACGCCTGAATCGCAGAAGCGACAATTTCGAGGGTGTCGTTCGTGGGAACTTCGAACTTGATAGTGCGCGAAGCGTTGTATTGGGGCGCTTGAGGTTTAAATGGGTTCGTCATCACGAAAGTAGTAATGGAGATACAGCAACTTCCTTCCTTCCGGAGTTTGGACGCGCAATTGGCGGCGAAAGTTCCCACGGATTCATTAAGGGCGTGTAAACTTTGTACTTCTGAGCCAAACGATCTTGCTGTTCGTATGCTTTGTTTGCGAGGGGATGCGTCGTTGACTGGGGAGCAAATCGTACTTTGAAGTTCTTTCTGCAACCTCGTGCCTGTTATGCTTAGGTTGCGGCGTACCCAAGCGGGGTCGGCTAAGGTTAACTTCAGCGCCGTAGTTATTCCGTAGGATTTCAGTTTAGAGGAGGATCGATTACCTATACCCCAAACGTCCTCGATTTTGCAACGATGAAGTGCGCGCTCTAAATCGCAGGACGAACTAAGAGTGAATACGCCATTCATCTCAGGCATTTTTTTCGCGATACGGGTGGCTACTTTTGCTAGAGTTTTCGTCTGAGCAAGACCTATCGAAACTGGTATTCCAGTCCACCTCTCTACCTTCTCACGAAGGGCTCTAGCTCGCTCCTCGGCGGCTGGACCTTCAAACACCAGAAACGCCTCGTCAATAGAATAGACCTCCATCTCATCGACTTCGGGACGAATGGTGTCCATTACTCGCTTAGACATATCTCCGTACAAAGCGAAATTGGAGGAGAACACATGTACGCCGTTGCGCGCAAAAAACCGCTCGCTCTTAAAAGCCGGGGCTCCCATTTTTACACCCAACGATTTTGCCTCGTTACTGCGAGCGATAACACAACCATCGTTGTTCGAAAGGACGACGACGGGCTTGGAAATGAGGTTGGGCCTAAACACGCGTTCACACGATGCAAAGAAATTATTGCAATCAACGAGGGCAATCACACCTTGTGAATTACGAATGTCACCACACCCCAAACCTGAAAATTCGACTCTTCCCCCACCTCTATCGGCTTGAGCTTGGGGTTTTCAGGAATTAAAAGCAGCGTGTCGTCCTGAATATCCACGCGCTTTACAGTAAACTCACCATCTAACACCGCTAGAACTATGCTGCCCTTATGCGGCGTAAGCGATCTATCTATCATAATCACGTCCCCAGTCTGAATACCCGCTCCCACCATAGAATCACCTTCAACCCGGCAGCAAAATGTTGCCGAAGGATGTTGAACGAGATACGAATTTAAATCCAGGTCCAGGTCTAGATGATCTTCTGCAGGAGAAGGAAAACCCGCTTGCACCCCCTCGTCAAAAAATGGTACCGCATCAAATGCGACAGCACTTGCGGGACACCATTTTAATTTTATTTTCCTATTCATACCTGTAGATTAAAGAGCGCAAACCATGAATAAAGGCAACCTAAGTAGCACACTCATCGTCTTTATAAAAGCGGACAGGGAAGTTACACAAATGATTTATGTTTTCACGCCGAAAAGCAATAACTTTTCACCTTTCCAAAACGAGCCAATCATGAAACCAATATTAAACCTCCTCTTTCTTGTTTTCGCCATGTGCATTTCAAACTATCTATCCGCACAAGTAACAAATGCCACGGAGATCTCCCTCATTCCCCACCATACCCAACACGACGTACCGAACGCACTTAGAGGCGTAAACCAGACCGCAAACAGCAACATCAATTGGACATATAATACAGAATTTCTAGATGAGTTTACCGCTATAAATCCCGGAACGATGAGATTCCCTGGGGGAACTTTTGCGAACAGCTATGATTGGGAACTCGAATTGAATGACACCAATAGCCTTAACCTTAAAAAAACAATCGAACTAGCCGATTCTGTAGGTTCCGAAATCAACTACGTCATTAATTACGGAACCACCACACCGGAAGAAGCGGCAGATCTCGTACATCTACTCAACGATCCAGACCCCATATATGCCGCACAGCGTCAACTACTCTTTAATGTTTCTGAACCCATTGGCGTCAAGTATTGGGAACTCGGGAATGAGCTCGCCGCAAAATGGGAATGGCACGTTTCATGGGTGGCAGGCGGACATAATCTTTGGATTTATTACCAAACAGGTGTAGACCCTCTAAATATGCCCAGAGAGACAACTGATTCCCTCCATTATTTCGGGGGAGAGATTTGGCGCAAGGGATGGGTGCCCATGGCTGGTGACGGAATGGATCCGATCAACTCGATTTTAGGAACCGTAAAAAAGGCGACAGCCCAAGACGTGATTGATGGAGAAATGAACATTGACGTTGAATTTGGCCCCATACTTCTAGGAGTAGAAAATGCAATTGTTTGGGCTGTAGACACCTTAATCGATGAAACAGCAATAGCCACGTACTGCGACACAGTCTCTGATAGCAGCTGCCAACAAATTATCTATAATTTTATCGCAGCACCTCAAAACCTGCTTAATTCCACAGAATACACTGTGCAGGCAGACGGGACCATTTCAATCCATCCCACGACACCTTTATTTGAAAATCAAACAATCCTTGTAGAATATAAAACACATCACGCAGGCGCTTTTGACATCAGAGACGCGATGAAAACAGCTGATCCTACAATAGAAATTGGATACTGTATAGATTTCAGAACAAATCTCCTCGACTCAGTTCCAGGATTTAATGCAAGACTCCAAGAAAATCCTCCCGATTTCTTAATCGAGCACCCTTATAACGACAGCACTGACTTGTTCTTGAATAACGGATATTTATCTGAGATTATGCATATGGTTGACGAGTATATCTATGAGAAATTTATACCTGACGAAGCAGAGTTAGACATCACCTGTGCTGAACTCGAGATCCCAGAAATAGGCCTCGCTCTCACCGAATGGAACATTCGACTTTGTGGACCCGGAGATTGTCATCCAGCTTACAACGGCATTTTGGGAGGCTTGTACACTGCAAACTTTTTCAGCCAATTCTATCAAGCAGAAGCAGACAGCCTTCTGGACATTCGCCTTTCTAACCACTTTGCGGGCATCGCTACAGGTATGAATCTCATCCACATGTGGCATTTCATTAACGAGGCTGTTGAACCCACTGCGCAAAGCGAGGCAACACGTATGGTCAACGAGGTCATCGGAGATCACATGCTTCACTCCGAAGAAATGGTGATCGAAAACAATCCCATTTCGACTTTACTTCGCCTAGTCAATTATCAAGATGGAACGTCATCCATCATCCCATATGAAGCTGAAGCGCTTAAAATTTACGTAAGTGACGACACAAATAACAATGTGCTCAATCTTCTAATCTTAAACAATGACGACAGCTTAGCTCACACCATTCAGTTTGCGATTCCATGCGACAGAATCGGGGGAGTTGAAGCTGATTTAGAAATCCTTTCAGGAGACCTAACACATGAATTTTCTACAGACGCCTCAATAATCCAAAACGTATCGGACACATATACCTTCTCTGCACCAATGTTAAGCGTGAGCACTTTAAAAATACCATATACACCAGGATCAAGCTGCTTGTGCTATGCCGATTTCAATAACGATGGATCAGTCGGTGTTGTAGATTTATTAGCTCTACTCTCAGATTACGGCTGCTCAGAAAGTTGCGATACAGACTTAAATGCAGACCACAATATTGGAGTTACAGATATTCTGATTTTGCTCACTTTGTTTGGAGGGGTTTGTGTCTAATTCACAATTTACTAAGTGTAGATTTATAGCGCTAAATATCAGCATCCACAATCATTTGATAAAACAAGTGCTACTCTTAAATCAAAAGAAATTAAATCTGATTTTGCAAGCATTTATTATGCATTCACCTATAAAAACTTATCAACACTCGTCTAAAGCCAATGGATTTATAAAATTTTAATTGTAGTTTCGACTTTGTTAAATAAGTATAATCTTTTTGTTAAACCAAACCCCTTTTTTTATGAAAGCAAAAATGCTAATCTTTATGACCCTGCTATTCTCAGCGAGTGCTTGGTCTCAAACCACGGTTACCGGTACGGTGTCCGACAAAGCATCCGGCGAAGGAATGCCAGGTGTAGCCGTCGTAGTTGCCGGATCAGGCCAAGGTGTATTTACTGGAATAGACGGTTCTTATTCCGTTTCTGCCGACCCGGCAAATGACGTTTTACTTTTTAGTTTCGTTGGGTTCAAAACTCTTCGTGTTGCTCTAAACGGTTCTACATCCTTAAATGCTTCTCTCGAAAGCGGAGTGGCACTAGATGAGGTAGTTATTACTGCTCTTGGCGTTACCCGTGAAAAGAAAGCCCTAGGTTATTCTGTACAAGAGTTAGGAAACGAAGCCTTCACAGAAGGTAATGCTGATAATATCGTACGTTCACTTTCAGGAAAAGTGGCCGGTGTTCAGGTAACTTCTGGAACATCGATGGGTTCATCATCTAAGGTTTTACTTCGTGGAGCTAGTTCTATAACAGGAGATAATCAGCCACTATTCGTAGTGAATGGTATCCCAATGGATAACAGTGACTATTCTGGTTACGGCACCCAGCGCTCTACAGGTGGTTACGACTATGGAAATGCGATACAGGACGTTAATCCTGATGACATCGAATCAGTGACTATTCTTAAAGGAGCTGCTGCTGCCGCTCTTTATGGATCACGTGCAGCAAATGGAGCTATCGTTATTACTACGAAGAATGGTAAAGGATACCAAGCTGCTGGCAACCGCGGTATAGGTGTATCTGTTAACTCTGGCGTTGAATTCAACAATGTTTACATACTTCCTGAATACCAAAACCGTTATGGTGGTGGTGCTGGAACAGCTTGGATAAACCAAGTTATGGTTGACAGCATTGGAGAAACTCCAATTCCAGACTATGGCTATGACGGATCTTGGGGACCAGAGCTTCTCGGTCAAGATGTAAGACACTGGGATTCTTGGGATGAAGGATCAGACACCTATGGTGAAGTTCGTGGATGGAGCCCAACAGATAGTGATGTTGATGATTACTTCCAGACAGGTGTAACTTACAGAAACAATTTTGCTGTAACAGGCGCAACTGATGCAAGCTCTTTCCGTCTTTCTTACACGAAGCACGATCAAACTGGTGTTTACGAGAACTCTTCATTGAGCCGCAACACTTTGTCTTTCTCTAGCTCATCTGATGTAAGCGACGATCTTACAGTAAGCGCTAATGTTAATTACGTACAGAGTGAAGGTGAAGGTCGTCCAAATACCGGATATGGCTCTTCTATTATGAGTCAATTTACACAATGGGGACAACGCCAACTTAGTATGGATCGCCTTCGTGATTATATTAATCCAGATGGATCTCAACGTACTTGGAACCGCAATAGCGCTGCTGACGGATCGCCACACTATTGGGACAACCCTTTCTGGGAGCGTTACCAAAACGTACAAGACGATCAGCGAGATAGAGTTTACGGAAATCTTAGTGTAGACTACACGATTAACGACAACCTTAGTCTTACAGGTCGTGCGATGACTGATTTCTATACTGACCGTCGTCAAGAACGTATCGCAGTAGGTGGAGTTAATGAGTCAAGCTACTCTGAGTACACTCGTCAATTACAAGAGAACAACTTAGACCTTTACTTGAATTTCAATAAAGAAATCAATGAGGATTTAAGCTTAAATGGTTTCGTAGGTGTAAACCAGCGTACTCGTGACTATAAAAGACTCGGAGCATTCACTCTAGGTGGACTGAACACACCAGGTCTATACACAGTAGGTAATGGAGTTGACGGATATCAAATCGACGACTATGAAAGCCATAAGCAAGTAAATTCTATACTTGGTTCAATGAGCTTTGGATACCAGCGTACATTTTACGTAGATATTACTGGTCGTAACGACATAAGCTCTACACTTCCGGACGAAAACAACAGCTACTTCTACCCTTCTGCTACTGCATCATACATCTTTAGTGAAGGTATGGATTCTGATGTTCTTAGTTTCGGAAAATTACGTTTTGGATGGGCTCAAGTAGGTAACGATACTGACCCTTATGAGACAGGTATTACTTATGGAGTGGATCCTAACTTCGGATCTAGCGGTTCATCATACGTACCAAATGCACAGAACAACCCAGAGCTACTTCCAGAGAAGACAACTAGCTTAGAGGTTGGAGTAGAAATGAATTTCTTTATGGATCGTGTACGTTTAGACATGACATACTACAACAGTACTACTGAGGATCTTATCTTCAACGTACCAGTAAGTGGTGCTTCAGGTTATACTAGCGCAGTATTAAACGCTGGTGAAACAAACAACAAAGGAGTAGAAATCGCATTAAGCGCTACGCCAATTATGACTGACGATTTACGTTGGGATATCAGTCTAAATCTTGCTAAGAATCAGAATGAGCTAGTTTCTTTAGCGGACGGAGTTGAAAACCTTCGTTACGCATCACTGTTCGGAGTTTCACTTGAAGCTCGTCCAGGAGAATCACTTGGTACATTCTACGGATATGACTTCTTATACGATGATGATGGTAACAAACTTGTTGACGCAGACGGTTACTATCTAAGTACTGACGAAGTTGTGGATATAGGTTCAATACTTCCAGACTACACAGGTGGTGTATACAATGCACTGTCAATTGGAAACTTAAGATTAAGTGCTCTTATAGACTTCCAAAAAGGTGGGTCTCTACACAGCTACTCTAATCAATGGGGTAAATACTCTGGTACTTTAGCTGAAACAGCTCTTGATGATATGCGTCAAGACGATGACGGTGACGGGATATCTGGAGTTGTAGTCGACGGTATGGTTGCTGAGCAAGATGCTGATGGAAACTGGATGAGTACTGGCGAAGCAAACGCTTCTGTTATTTCTGCTGGAGCTCACTTCTTCTACAACCAAGGTTACATTATTCACGCTGCAGATCAATACGACGCTTCTTTTGTGAAACTTCGTGAGATGCGTCTCGATTATGACCTACCAGCTAATGCTTTAGGAGATCTTCCCTTCTATAATGTGAGCATAGGTGTTTATGGGCGAAACTTAGCTCTCCTACACAGCAATGCACCACACATTGATCCTGAGGTTACAACATCAGCTTCTAACATCCAGGGTTTTGAAGGTGGTCAGCTTCCTGCTGAGCGCACAATCGGAATTAACCTTAAGTTAACACTATAAATTAAAACCATCAATAATTATGAAAATGAATAAAAATATCTTCATCCTGATGGGCTTAATTGGCGCCATCAGCATCACCGGATGTACAAAAGATTTCGGTGATCTAAACACAAACCCGAATGAGCCTACGGCGGTTTCAACAGGGTTTTTATTAACCAATGCACAGAAGTCCATTATGGACCGTACAAATAACAGTTTCTGGGGTAGCCGTCGCGGTATGCAACTATCTCAATACTGGAGTTCCAATCAATATTCTAACGAGAGTCGTTACCAGTTAAGAACTGAGGTAACTAATTCTGCTTGGAATGATTACTATGCAGGTGCTTTACAGAACCTTCAGAACATTATAGACCAGAACACAGGCGATAATGCTGGAGATGTAGCTGGATATGGTGCTAATGAAAACCAAATCGCAGTTGCAACTATTCTGCAGGTTTGGATTTACCAGCAACTTACTGATGCATTTGGAGCTATCCCGATGACTGAAGCTTTGCAGGGTTCTAGTAATACAACACCTGTTTACGATTCCCAATCTAGTGTTTATGCAAGCTTGTTAAGTATGCTTGATGCAGCTAGTTCGGGTATGGATGCTTCTGCTATGGGACCACAAGGTGATCAAATTTATGGTGGTGATATGAACGCTTGGGCTGCTTTTGCAAATAGCCTAAAGCTACGTGTTGCTATGCGTATGTCTGATGTTGATACTGGAGCTGCACAAAGTGCTGCTGAGGCTGCGGCTGCGGCTGGATGCATTACGTCAAATGCTGGAAATGCTTTATTCGGATACCTAAGTGGTGCTCCAAATAACAATCCTATAAATGAAGACAAGAAGACTCGTAATGACTTCGCTGCTTCAAATACTATGATTGATCACATGACAGCTACTGCTGACCCACGTATGTCTATTTACTATGCTGCTTCAGCAGCAGATGGAGTATTCGTAGGTGAGGTATACGGTCTAGATGAGACAAATGCTGCTCTTACACCTGACGATGCTGTTTCTCAGCGTGGTGGTGCTGTTCTGGCTGCTGACTTCCCTGGAATATTCATGGATGCCGCTCAAGTTAATTTCCTTCTAGCTGAGGGTGCTGCTCGTGGCTGGTCTATGGGAGGTTCTGATGCTGACTACTTCGCTGCAGGAACTTCTGCAAGTATGGAGTTCTGGGGCGTTGACCAAGCTGATGCAGATACTTATGCTGCTGCTAACACTTACGACGCTGCTGATTGGAAGAACTCTATCGGAACAGCCAAGTGGGTTGCATTATATATGCAAGGTCAAGAAGGATGGGCGGAAGTACGTCGTCTTGATGCACCAACTCTAAATGCTTGTGCTGATGGTCAACTTGATGGTGGCGATGGTGTCCCAACTCGTATGATGTATCCACTTGATGAGCAATCCCTAAACGGTTCATCTTGGGGTGATGGTGTTACTGCTAATGGTGGTGACGATTCTCAGCAAACAAAACTTTGGTGGGACGTTAACTAAGCACTAGGCTTAGATACTAAAAATTTAGAATCCCCACTAGTAAAATTACTAGTGGGGATTTCTTATTTAAGAAAAATGAAAGGACATTGGAACGAGAGATATTCTAATAGCGAAGCTGTTACATTGGAATTGTTTGCAAAATCACTAAATTGACCCAAATCACAAATTTACCATTATGAAAAATCATATTCTATTTTCTTTCTTAGGTGCTGTTATATTATTTATTTGGAGCTTTCTGTCTTGGGCAGTCATAAATTTTCATCAAGTTGAACAAACGTATACGCCACTTGAAAAAGATGTACTTTCAGCTATTACAGAAACTGGATTGGAGCCAGGGATGTACGCCTTGGGCCAAGGAGACCCAACCGGTGGGCAGGAAGCACAATGGGCTGAATGGGAATCTGATTTTAAAGGGAAACCGTGGGGAGTATTAAACTACCAGAGTAACATGGAGATGTCTATGGGTATGAATATGTTCAGAGGGTTTACAAAAGACTTATTAATAACCGCTTTAGTCTTTATGCTTCTTTCTATGATTAAAGATATTAGTTATAAAAAAGCTGTAATTATGTGTCTTTCGATAGGGTTAATATCCTTTATGACAGAGTATTACAATGGCTACATTTGGTTTAAAACGCCTGGTATATATGCACATTTAATAGATGCTGTAGTTCCTTGGACTTTGCTAGGTTTATTGGGGGGCAAATTAGTTGTCAAATAGCTGAGTAAAGTTCTTCATTTATTGAGTGATTATGTATTTACTAATCGCCCTCAGGGCGACCTTAATGGTGATGGGGTTGTAAGCATTCAAGATATCTTGTTATTCTTGTCTTGGATATGATAATGATTAATGTAGATTTTTTGTTGGACTTACTAAGTTTCACCCAGATGTCACATCCTCGACGATCTAACCGCCGCGTACGCATTGCCTTCTGTCGTACCTTCTAGGTATGCGTACTTTAAAATTAAAATACTCAATAGAAATTATATCAATTTCAAATTGCAAGTTTTTCAAGCCTTTTGTAAAGTGGTTTACACTGAAGTAAAAGAGGAGTTAGGTGTTGAGGGAATGTATCTTTCTTAGGAGTAAACTTCAAAAAACCTGTAGAATCATGTGTGCTTGAATACCAATATTTCGCCCAAATTCCGTCCTCTTTTTTAGGGCCCGCTTCCCATTTCAACATAGCTGAATCAAATACAACTTCGGCTCGTTTACACAACTCCCGAAGTACTCTTTCTGCGTCTTCCTGTATAGATTTTGAATCAACAACGATAGGGGTGATTCCTTCCCTGTTAAAGTAATCTAATAGTTCAATGTGAGCATCATATCCCGTATCGCTCAAAGATGGATTCTTAATTACTTTGTCATACGAAGGCAACATGTTTTCGGGGTCCCTTGTAAGAATTACATTTACCACATCCTTCATAAAACTCCTATCTATTCCTGGCAGATGATGGGTCATATTTTTGAAGAACAACACCTCTGTAGGTTCCCCGAAATCACCTGTCATCATCTCAACTACTTTTGCTCCATCTTGCTCCATAGATGCCATAATTTCATTAGCTGCAGGGTGTCGTGCGCGCTCATCTTCAGAAAGCTGTGATAAATAATGTGCATATAAAGGTTCATCTACGACTTTGCAATTGCTCCGTTGTGCAAAGGAGTACATAAGTGAAGTAGATATATTCCGTGGCCCTGACCAAAGACAAATTCTAACTGGCTTCATTTGTTATGAGTTCTTTATAATGTCCTTGTAATCGTTGCGTTATGGGACCCGCCCCACTAGAAATAACACGCCCATCTATTTTTGTAACAGGGGTCAAGCCGCCAAAACTGCCAGTTACAAAAGCTTCGTCCGCAGAGTAAGTGTCAAATAATGAGAAATCTTTTTGACGACATACAATCCCCTCTTGCTCACAAATATGAATCACATTGTTTCTTGTAATTCCATTCATACAATATGCTCCTGTAGAAGTCCAAACCTCATCTTTTCTTACCAAAAAGAAATTCGTTGCATTACAAGTAGAAACAAAACCTCTGACGTCTAGCATTAGGGCTTCATCACAACCTGCTTCTAGTGCTTGAACGAGTGCTTGAACCTCATGTATTTTGCTGTGACAATTCATTCGAGGATCTAAATAGTCTGGCGAGCCTCTTCTTACAGTACTCGTGAAAAGTGTGATTCCCTTTATTGTAGACTCTTTGCTCGCTTTCTTATGCTCAGCGATTATCACCAGATTAGGCCCACTCAATAATAGACGAGGATCCTGCGAAGGGGTAGTCTTAGTTCCTCGTGTCAGCATTATTCTAACGTGAACATCAGTATGCATGCCGTTTGCATCCAGAGTCCGATGAACTTTTTCAAGTAACTCTTCTCTACTGAAATTCATTTCCATACCTATAGAGGCAGCACCTGCCCACAATCGTTCAAGGTGCTGATTTGAAAAAGCTAGAACACCGTTATAAAGCCTCATCGCTTCCCAAACTCCATCTCCTACAAGATACCCACTGTCAAATACGCTAATCTTTGCCTCCGCCCTTTTAAACAATTCACCATTTATGTAGATCAATACATCGTTGTTCCTTTTGTCTGGCTCAGCATTATGTGTTCCGTGTATCATGAATTTTTATATCAGAGTCAAAAATAAGAGAATATCCTAATCTTGCTTCATTTCTATTTCAAAAAATACAGGAAGTAAAATGAGTTTAACTACAATATTTCCAATGTTCTTCAGAATGCAGTAAAAATAAGTGTTATTTCATTATTATTTATATAAAGACTTCCCCCCTTTAAATCTATAAAGTGCACTTACGATATTGATCCTAACTTAGGATGTTCTAATTGTGTCTAAGATGGTCAAGAATTAATGATCTATCTTTCAAATATGAAATCAGCACTAATAATTGTATTTTGTTTACTTTCTTTTAGTTTTAATTCTTCAGCCCAGTTACTAATAATACAGAGCTATGACACCTTGATGGTATCTATTTATCCTGTAGTTCAAGATGATTTTATTTCTTACGTTCGAGTAGCTGGTGGCGGTGATGACGGTGAACCTTTTAATAATAAATCAGGCCAAATGCAATGGCTAGGAACCACCTTCAACGGATGGTATTACGAATACTACCCATGCTCTGAAAACCCTGGCGAGTTAAGAAGATTTGGGATGTTGAAAGAAGGTCGCCCAGATGGGGTTTTTCGTAGCTTCCATGAAAATGGTTACCCAGCAATGAATGAGTTATACAATAACGGCATCATTGTGTCTTTAACTCAATGTAGGGACAAGTTTGGCGTAGAAATAGAACCCCACCAATTATTTTTTATCAATCCTCTAATTAAGGAAGAATATTGGAATACTAAATCCGAGAGTTATGGTGGTCCTGGCTAGTAATACAACATGGTATAAATAAAATGTAAGTATAAGGGTTGTCAATCTCTCTTCATTTTTGGCATCATATGTATTCAACACCAACATGAAAAATGACTCGTAGGGAATTTCAGGAATTTGAGTTTTTCTTAGACATTGATTACCTTACTCCACTACAATTTATACCATAAACCGCTTTATTTTATTTATATTACAGAATATTACTGCACACCTTATTATAAGCTTGTTGCCAGAAATTAAATTGACTACAATGGAGACTAAAGAGAAACTGAGTGAGGTGAAAAACTTCATCAACGGAAAATTTGAACGAAATGGACAGAAACCAATGAACGTGGAAAGTCCAATTGACGGAGCGATAATATCAACCATTCCACTTTCAACTTACGCTGATGTAGATAAAGCCGTTAAGGCGGCATCCGAAGCGTATAAAACCTGGTCAGCTACTACAATGAAAGAGCGTGCCCAAATATTTTTTAATTATAGGTTTTTGCTTGAAAAAAACATTCAAGAGCTAACCGAACTAATTATCCTTGAAAACGGAAAAAGCTATGGGGAATCAAAGGCTGAAGTTGAAAAAAGCATGGAATTATGTGAGTTTGCGGTTTCGTTACCCCAAATTGTGAGTAATGAAGTTCAAGAAGTAAGCTCAGGTGTTGAATGTCGTACCGAACGTCGACCAATTGGAGTTGTCGCATCGATTGCGCCTTTCAACTTTCCAAACATGGTTCCTCACTGGACGATGCCTAATGCGTTAATGCTAGGAAACACGATGATCATGAAACCGTCGGAACTTGTTCCATTAAGTGTGGTTCGTATGTCAGAACTATTAAAAGAAGCTGGACTGCCTGATGGTGTTTTTAATGTTGTGAACGGTGGAAAAGAAGTTGTAGAATCAATTTGCGATCACCCTGGAATAGAAGCTGTTTCGTTTGTTGGATCTACGAGGGTTGCAAAAATCGTTTACAAACGTGCTACTTCAAACCTCAAACGCTGCGTTGCATTAGGTGGAGCAAAAAATCACCTAATCGTATTGCCAGATGCACATTTAGATATGACTGCTTCAAATGTGGTTGCATCTATGTCGGGATGCGCAGGACAGCGATGCATGGCAGCTTCAGTAATGGTTGGTGTTGATAAAGTGCAACACATTATAGATAAGATGGTTGAAGACGCAAAAAAAATAGTGCCAGGTGAGAATCTTGGTTCTGTTATTAGTGCTGCAGCAAAAGAACGAATTGAGGGTTATATAACTGCTGCTGAAAGTGCCGGGGCGACTATTCTACTTGATGGACGTGGAGCTACTGTTGCAGGAAAAGAAGGTGGATATTACGTCGGACCAACAATTATTGATCACGTTACTCCAGAAATGAGTGTTGCGTCTGAAGAAATATTCGGTCCCGTGATCTCTATAATTCGCGCAAAAGATTTAGATGAAGCAATAGACATTGAAAATAGTTCAAACTATGGAAATGCAGCTGCCGTCTTTACACAAAGCGGTGGACTCGCAAAGCAGGTTATGGAACGCGCAAGTGCTGGAATGATTGGAGTTAATATTGGTGTCCCAGTACCTAGAGAGCCGTTCTCATTTGGAGGCTGGAATGAATCCAAATTTGGCGTCTGTGACATTACCGGTAGAAGTTCTATCGAATTCTGGACGCAAAATAAAAAAACCACAATCAAATGGAATCCAGAGTCAAAGACTAACTGGATGAGCTAATTAGTAATATTATTTTTGAAAAGCATGAGTGAATTGAACAAAACTTCAAATGAGGTGATTCAGAATAATTTGGATTACACTCTGTTTTCATGGTCTAAACAAGCTGGTCTGAACCCCATTCAAGCGGAACGAGCAGAAGGAGTTTACGTCTACACCGCCGAGGGGTCTAGAATTATAGATTTTTCATCGCAGTTGATGAATGTGAATATTGGTCACGGAAATCAACGCATAACAAAAGCCGTTTCAGATCAAATGGAGAAACTCTCGTTTGTCTATCCAGGAATGGCAACTGAAATCCGAGGTAAACTTGGAAAAAAACTAAAGGAAATTACGCCTGGAAACCTAACCAAGGCATTTTTTACCGTTTCAGGTGCTGAAGGAATAGAAAATTCAATAAAACTGGCCAGAATGTATACAGGTCGGCATAAGATCATATCACATTATCGTTCATATCACGGCGCTACCTACGGTGCATTATCTGTTGGAGGAGATCCGCGCAGGTTTCCAATGGATGATCAAGCTGCACCTAATTTTGTTCATGTTGAAAATCCATACGCTTATCGTTGTCCTTGGGGAACTGGATCAATTGAAGAGTGTGGGGAAATGGCGCTGGCTCATCTTGAGCGAGTCATCAAGTTTGAAAATCCAAATAGTATTGCTGCAATTTTGTTTGAAGGTGAGTCTGGATCATCTGGATGTATAAAATATCCACCTAATTATTGGGAAAAATTGCGTGTTCTTGCCGATAAATATGGAATTCTTCTTATCGATGATGAGGTAATGAGCGGTTTTGGAAGAACAGGTAAAATGTTTGGTATTGATCATCATGATACTACTCCAGACATTATGGTTCTGGCAAAAGGACTCACTTCAGCCTACATTCCATTTGGAGCCATGATGGTGAGCGATAAGATTGCCAATCATTTCGATGATATCCCATTTGTACTTGGTCTTACATGCTCAGCGCACCCGGTCGCTTGTGCTGCCGCGCTCGAGAATATTAGTGTAATCCAAGAAAGTAACCTAGTCGAAAATGCCGCGGAAATGGGCAAATACCTAGAAGTAGAAGTCGAAAAATTGATGCAAAAACATCCATCTATTGGAGATTTTAGAAATACGGGATTACTTGGTTGCATAGAGCTAGTTAAAGATCGTGAAACAAAAGAACCTGTTACGCCTTGGAACGCTTCACATGGTGAAATGGAGCCAACATTGCGTATGGCTGCAAAAATGAAAGAACTCGGCATGTTCACATTTGTCCGCTGGAATTGGATTTTTATTGCGCCACCATTAATTATTACGAAAGAGCAGATTGACGAAGGATTGAAAATTATTTCGCAAGTAATTGAAATCGCTGACGAATATTACACAGGATCATGAACGAAGGAGAGATTGTTGAACTAACTGAAGACTTGTCAGGATCGTCACTTTACAGTGAAGATTTAGCTCCTGTACCCAAGAGTAAGCGCACTTGGACTAAATGGAGTTTAGCGGCACTTTGGGTTGGGATGGCAGTCTGTATTCCCACGTATCTGCTTGCATCATACATGATGAAAGATGGGATGGGATGGCTTGAGTCGCTAATTATTATAGGTCTTGCCAACCTCATTATCACGATTCCAATGGTTTTAAACGGTCATGCCGGCGTAAAATACGGCGTGCCATTTCCGGTACTTGGAAGAGCTTCATTTGGAACTAAAGGAGTTCATATTGCTTCTGTAACTCGTGGTATTGTTGCTTGCGGTTGGTTCGGAATTCAAACATGGATTGGCGGAATGGCCATTTACGAAATAATCTATGCCTTTAGTGATGGTTCAACACCAATGGATTTAAACTGGCTCATGTTTGTATGCTTTGGAACCTTTTGGTTCATGAATATGTACTTTATATGGAAGGGTACAGACAGCATTAAATGGTTAGAAGAATATTCTGCACCAATCCTCATACTAATGGGTGTTATACTTATTGGTTGGGGTGCATATAACGCTGGTGGGTTTGGGGTTGTACTTAATCAAAGTGTTCAATTGCAGAAATCCACGTTAGAAGTCTCCGAAGCTGAGGATTCCTATGATATTACACTGAATGGTATTACTGATAAAAATGGTAAAACCAAAGCAAATATGTACGCCTATAGAAGGGTAACAGAGACGGGTTCTGATATGACAGAATATTATGGCTTTCCAAAAAATGGTACCATTAGTATTCCAAAACTCGTCGCAAATAACGAAACGGGGAGCATTCAATTAATTTACAAAACAGAAACTGAATATATCGAGTC
>Ga0209089_10001378_pt1 | contig 22179 bp, 23 predicted proteins | sample ArcticOcean_MG_C_FD_187431 | JGI IMG/M metagenome (GOLD analysis project Ga0209089, IMG submission 187431) | Marine microbial communities from western Arctic Ocean - ArcticOcean_MG_CB2_150 (SPAdes) (version 2) | ecosystem: Environmental > Aquatic > Marine > Oceanic | place: Arctic Ocean: Canada... | reverse complement strand
CTCTTTATTGGCAATTTATGTTTTTAATTAGGTAATTCATAAGAATTACAAGTTTAAGTCTACAACAATATGGTTGTAAATTACATTAATCTATTAGAAAATAATTTCGCTAGAATGATTTTTTAGCGTTTACATCATAAAAAAATTATGCTAGTGAGGCAATTGTTTATCAGCAGATGGCTTCTTCTTTTTTTGTCTAACAGAGGATTTTTTTGTTAAATTTTTAGATTTGTTAGTTTTATATTTAAGAGCCAGAGCAAATACTTCATCAACAAATTTAACAGGGTGAATTTTTAAACCTTTTTTGACATTATCAGGTATATCTACGAGATCTTTTTCGTTTTCTTTAGGGATAATAACCTCCTTAATTCCTCCACGAAGGGCCGCAAGCAGTTTTTCTTTAAGACCTCCAATTTCTAAAACTTCGCCACGTAATGTAACTTCTCCTGTCATTGCAATATCTGATCGAACGGGTATCCCTGAAAGAGATGATGCAACAGCTAAAGCCATACTAATACCGGCACTAGGGCCATCTTTGGGTGTTGCTCCTTCTGGAACATGGATATGCAAGTCTTTATTAACATGAAATTCACTATCAATTTCAAGTAATTTTGATCTAGTTCTAACAACGGTAATAGCAGCTTTAATAGATTCTTGCATTACATCTCCAAGTTTACCAGTTAAGGTTACTTTTCCTTTGCCATTCATTAGAGCACATTCAATTCTTAGAAGTTCGCCACCAACAGAAGTCCACGCAAGACCATTAACCTGGCCAACCATATCTTTTTTATCAACAACGCCATAATTAAATTGTCTGACGCCAAGGTACTCAGAAAGGTTTACAGGTGTAACCTTAATTTTACCTTTTGATTTTCCCGAAGTTAACAAAATACTTTTCACAACTTTTCTACAAATCTTTGAAATTGCTCTATCCAGACCTCTTACACCTGCCTCTCTAGTATAAAATCTAATAATATCTTTGATTGCTGGTATAGAAATTGACAGTTCTTTTGATTTTATGCCATTTTGTTTAAATTGTTTTGAAAATAAATATTTTTTAGCAATATTCATTTTTTCATCTTCTGTATATCCTGGTAATCTTATAATTTCCATACGATCCAAAAGAGGAACAGGGATCGCATCCATAGAATTAGCCGTTGCTATAAACATCACATCAGATAAATCAAAATTAATTTCAAGGTAATGGTCATTGAAAGCAAAGTTTTGTTCAGGGTCAAGCACCTCTAGTAAAGCAGATGAAGGGTCCCCACGAAAGTCCATCGCCATTTTATCAATTTCATCTAAAAGAAATAGAGGGTTTTTTTGTTTAGCCTTTGCTAAATTTTGTATTACTTTGCCAGGCATTGAACCTATATATGTTCTTCTATGTCCACGTATCTCAGCTTCATCACGAACACCCCCTAATGACATTTTAATAAATTTTCTATTTGTAGCTCTTGCGATTGACTGTCCTAGTGATGTTTTTCCAACACCTGGTGGTCCAACTAAACATAAGATGGGGCCTTTTAATTTTTTTACTCTTTTTGTAACTGCCAAATACTCCAATATTCTTTCCTTTACTTTATCTAAGGCATAGTGATCATCATCTAAAATTGTATTAGCATGAGCAATATCACTATTGACCACTGTTTCATTTTTCCATGGTAATCCTATGACTGTATCAATATAATTTCTTACGACAGTGGCTTCGGCTGACATTGGTGACATCATTTTAAGTTTATAGAATTCAGATGATATTTTTTCTTTTGCCTCTGAAGATAATCCCACTGTATTGATTTTTTTAAGAAGCGCATCTAGATCATTTGGTTCTTCGCCAATCTCGCCAAGTTCTTTTTGAATAGCTTTCATTTGTTCATTTAAATAATATTCTCTCTGACTTTTTTCCATTTGTTGTTTTACTCGACCACGTATCTTCTTCTCAACATGCAAGATATCAAGTTCAGCTTCCATAGCTTTAATTAGATATTCAGCTCTCATTTTTAAATTTGAGAGTTCCAAAACTTTTTGTTTTTCTTCAAGACTCATCGTCATATGTGCTGCTATGCTATCTGACAGTTTACTTAAATTATCAATTCCTGCTATTGAGGAAAGTACTTCTGGGGGAATTTTTTTATTAAGTTTAACATATTGATTAAAGGTATTTTCTAAAGTTCTTGCTAATGCATCATCATGAGTTGTTGACAGAGATTTTTGAGTATCAGTTAATTCTTGATATTCAGCATTTAAGAGGTTGTCAGAATTAGTTATTTTAATAATTTTAGACCTAGATATGCCCTCCATCAGCACTTTTACAGTTCCATCTGGAAGCTTTAATAGTTGCAATATAGTAGCAGTGCACCCAGTTTCATATAACTCACTTGGGTCTGGATCATCAATATCAGCAGATTTTTGGGTAACTAGAAGAATTTTTTTCTCATAATTATTCATTGAATCTTCAAGAGATTTTATAGATTTTTGTCTGCCTACAAATAATGGGACAACCATATTAGGATAAACAACTACATCGCGAAGTGGCAATAATGGAATATTTTTAGTTATCATCTTTTCATTCATGTTATTTTTCTAATACACATATACACATATTGTGGGCAATTATTAAAATTTCAACTAATCTTTTACATTAGTCCTTATTTTTCTCTTTTTACCATATATTAAGAGTGGTTTGTTAAATGATTCTATGACAGTTTTATCTATAACTACTTTAGAGATATCAGGCGTAGAAGGAAGACTATACATCGTATCTAATAATGTTTTTTCAAGAAGCGTTCTTAGTCCACGCGCACCAGTTTTTCTTTCCATGGCTTTTTTAGCAATACTCATTAAAGCATCATCTCTAAATTCTAATTCACAATTTTCCATTTGAAATAATTTTTGATATTGCTTAATTAAAGCATTTTTTGGTTCAACCAATATTTTCATTAATGATTTCTCGTCAAGCTCACCTAAAGTTGCTATCACAGGAAGTCTGCCTACAAATTCAGGTATCAATCCATATTTGATTAAATCTTCAGGGCCAACTGTATTTAAAATTTCTGCTAGGTCAGCATTTTTATTAATATTTCTAACAGTAGCAGAGAAACCAATTCCTGATTTGTCAGTCCTATCCTGAATGATTTTCTCTAGACCAGAAAAAGCTCCTCCAACAATAAATAAAATATTAGAAGTGTCAACTTGTAAAAATTCCTGCTGAGGATGTTTTCTTCCTCCCTGGGGTGGCACAGATGCTACTGTTCCTTCTATAAGTTTTAGTAAAGCTTGCTGAACTCCTTCACCAGAAACATCTCGTGTGATAGATGGATTATCAGATTTACGTGAAATTTTATCAATCTCATCTATATATACAATTCCAGTTTGCGCTTTATCTACATCATAATCACATTTCTGTAATAATTTTTGAATAATATTTTCTACATCTTCTCCTACATAACCTGCTTCAGTCAAAGTAGTTGCATCTGCTATAGTAAAAGGAACATTTAATAATCTTGCAAGTGTTTCAGCAAGCAAAGTTTTTCCAGATCCAGTAGGTCCAATTAACAAGACATTACTTTTATTTAATTCTACTGAATTTTTAGTTAATTTAGAATTCAGGCGTTTATAATGATTGTACACAGCAACAGATAAAACTTTCTTGGCATGATTTTGGCCTATAACATATTCATTTAAGATTGAATTAATCTCTTTTGGTTTTGGTAAACTTTCACGTGTATGTAAGGACTTTTCTTCTAGCTCATCTCTGATTATTTCATTACAGAGATCAACACATTCATCGCATATAAAAACTGATGGGCCAGCTATTAGTTTATTTACTTCATTTTGGTTTTTACCACAAAAAGAGCAATGTAATAACTTATTAGATTCTTTTGTGTTTATATCCATTTTAGCCGTTTTGTTTTATTATACATTTCTTTTTAGGTAATGTAAAAAAATATCAAAAAGAGCAAAAAATGATATAGAAATAATCACGGATGATTATCTTTATTCTGCAGAAACTAGCCTTGATTCAAGTATATTATCAATTAAACCATACTTTTGAGCTTCCAAAGATGTCATAAAATTATCACGCTCAGTGTCAGTTTGTATTTTTTTTAAAGTTTGGCCGGTATTATTAGATAAAATCTCATTTAACCTTGCTCTAATGCTAAGAATCTCTCTTGCTTGAATGTCAAAATCAGTAGCTTGTCCTTGAAAACTTCCTAGTGGCTGATGAATCATAACTCTTGAGTTAGGCAACGCATACCTTTTTAGTTTTGCGCCTCCAGACAATAAAATTGCGCCCATACTTGCAGCCTGACCGATACATAATGTGCTTATATTTGGTTTAACAAATTGCATGGTATCATAAATAGACATTCCAGCGGTTACTGATCCTCCCGGAGAATTTATATATAAATGTATATCCTTATCCGGATTTTCAGATTCTAAAAAAAGTAACTGAGCTACGACTAAATTAGCTGAATGATCATCAATTGACCCTACAATAAAAATTATTCTTTCTTTGAGTAGTCTTGAGTAAATATCATATGCTCTCTCACCTCTTGGTGTTTGCTCAACCACCATTGGAACTAAATTATTTAAAAAATCATCTTTATCCATTTAATTCACTACCTCCAAAAAACTTTTTTTAACCTTATCTTTTTTACACTTTAAAACTATAAATTTAATAATAGCATCTTCCAGAAGTTTGTTCTTTATGTGATTAAGGTATTTCTTATCTTCTTTAATTTTAGCAATTAAATTATTTTGAGTTTCTTTATCTGCTTTAGAAATAAAATTTTGAATTTCCTGGTCTTTGACCTCAATTTTATTTTCTTCTGTAATCTTCATATATATAATATTTAGTTGGGCTCTTTTTTTAGCTACATTATCTAAATCTATTTTAGTTTTATCATCAAGTTCTTTCATCATTCCCTTGTATTGATTAGTTAAATTTTTAGTTTCTGACTCAAGCATATGGATTGGTACTTCAAAATCATTTTTTTCTAAAAGCTTCTGATTAATAGATGCAGTCAACAAAGATAGTTTTTTTTGTTCAAGCTCATGTTCCATATGTTTAATAATATTATCTTTAAAAATTTTATCTGTTCCATTTTCAATTCCAAATTTTTTATAAAATTCTTTATCAAGTTTAGGCAAAATACCTTTAGATATTTTTTTTATAATGATTTTATAATTGATTAATTTTCCTGCAATATTTTTATCAACAAAATCTTTGGGCATATCATAACTAAATGTTTTTTCTGCATTAACTTTCTCATTAATACAATGTTTATAAAATTCCTTAAATAAATTTATAGTTGCTAAATCTCCTCTGACATCATCGTCTATTATAAAAGAGAAGTCTTTTTGCTTGCTGTTTTCAAATTCTTTGCCTTCTATTGTTCCTTCATAATCAAGAACAACCTTGTCTCCTGAGTTGGAATTATCTTTACAGTCTTCCCATCTTATATGCTGTTTTTGTATATTTTTTATTACTTGATTTACATCACTATCATTTATATCAACTTCTGGCTCCTCAATCGATATCTCCGATAAATCAGCAACTTTAAATAAAGGATATATTTCAAATTCTGCAGTAAAAACAAGCTCATTATCAAATGAAGGAATCTTGTCTATTGATAACTTTGGAGGACTAGCGGTGTCTAATTTATGTTCTAATAAAGATTGCATCAATGAGTCTTCAATCAACTTATTCATTGCATCGCTATGAATTCTATCTTTATATTTTTGCAAGATGATCTTTTCTGGTACTTTTCCAGCTCTAAATCCTTTGAGTTCTACTGAAGATTTATATTTTGTGAGGTTACTGTTGAAAACCAAGGTATATTCATCTTTAGGTACCGTAATCTTTATCGACCTTTTTAATCCATCTAACTTATTTACTTTAGTTTCAATATTCATGATTACTCTAAGACTAGTTTTTATGTAGTTTTCCTATTTGATCCACAAAATACTCTATAGCAAGTTGTCCATTATTGAAGGAAGCAGATTTAGCTTCATCTTCATGCATATTATCGCATTCATAGATTATGCATTCCCATGACTCTACCTCATCATTAGATAAATCAAACAAAGATAATGTAACATGAAAGTCGGAATGAGTGCCAAAATTATTGCTTCTTGAAAATGAGCCAAATTTAATAGTATATGGATTTATTTTTACAATCCCCCTTCTGATTCTATCGTCCATCAAATATTTAGATAAATATGATATAAATATTTGATTTCTTCTGTTTGCAAAATCTTCAAAATCAATTTTAGTTTGGGGCACTGAAATACTTGATTTTATTTGTTTTTTATTCAATTTTTGTTTAAATTCATTTAAAAATAGCTTTCCCATCTGGTTTTTCCGGTTAATTATTTACATGCAAAAGTCACAACATACTGGTCATCGCTGAACCAATAATTATCTATATACTCTTCCCTTACTATTGAATAACTATTATTACATTTTTGATTGGCTAATTTCACACAAGTGTCTTTAAATTCTGACAAACAGATACTTTTTTCTTTAGATATCAAAAGTTTGCCAATATCTTGTGATGAACAACTTAGGAGTAATGTGCATAAAATAAATAAAAAATAATTAAAAATTTTCATAGTTTTATCCTCAAAAATACGAGAGGAGAGACTCGAACTCTCACACCGAAAGGTACTGGTTCCTAAAACCAGCGCGTCTACCAATTCCGCCACTCTCGCAATATTTGGGTGGATGATGGGATTCGAACCCACGACAACTGGTACCACAAACCAGGGCTCTAACCAACTGAGCTACACCCACCATGAGTAAATTTTATCATATAATCGCGCCTGGAAGGACTCGAACCTCCGACCCCATCGTTCGTAGCGATGTACTCTAATCCAACTGAGCTACAGGCGCATAACTTCGGGGTGATAGGATTCGAACCTACGACCTACTGGTCCCAAACCAGCCGCGCTACCAAGCTGCGCTACACCCCGTGATATATGCATATTATACCTATAGATTAAATTATTGAAATTATAAAGTTAACTTGTATTATGCTTCCAGGTTGTTTTCCCTTGCATATCCTTAAGTTCAATATTCATTTTTAAAAGTTTATCTCTAATCTTATCAGCCTTATCAAAATCACCCAAATTTCGTGCTTCATTTCTTTCTTTAATCAAGTTTTCAATTACCTTCATATTTAGACCTGGCTGTAATGATGTATTTTTTTCATCTAAAACATCTAAACCTAAAAATTTATAAGCAGCAATAAAAGACTCTGAGTCTGCTTTATTTTTCTTTGCATGTTTTGATAGTAAAGACAAATATTTTATTGCTTCAGGGGTATTGAGATCATCTGATAAAATGCTATATATTTCATCATTAGGGTAATCTGTCTCAGAAATATTTTCATAAGGCTGGATAATATTTCTAAACTTTTTAATAAGATTATTTGATTCTATAATAGTTGAATCTGACCAATTCAAGGGTTGTCTATAGTGGGCTGATAATAATGCCAGTCTAATTGAAGCAGCAGATTCTTTTTTTAATAAATCGCTTATTAGTATCACATTTCCTAGAGACTTGGACATTTTCTTTTTATTAACCAAAACAATTCCATTATGAAACCAATAATTGCAATAATTAGCATCAGAAGCACAATTACCTTGCGCAATTTCATTTTCATGATGTGGAAAAATTAAATCATTGCCGCCTCCATGTATATCTAAAGTCGAGTTCATCCCAATTATGCTTTTAATCATACTTGTACATTCGATATGCCACCCAGGTCTGCCAAGACCCCAGGGGCTTTCCCATCCCGGCTGTTTGTCATTAGATGGTTTCCAAAGAACAAAATCTCTTGGTGATTTTTTATAAGAAGCAACATCAACTCTAGCTCCATCTATCATCTCATCTAAAGACCTCTTAGAAAGATCTCCGTATTTCTTATATTTATTTGTATCAAACAAAACATGATTTTCGGCAATATATCCATATCCATTATTAATGATTCTGGAAATTGTTTCAATAATGGCGGGTATATTATCTGTAACTTTAGGTTCATATGTGGGGTTCAAAATACCAAGAGAGCTCATATTTGATTTATATATTTTAATAAATTTTTCACTAATTTGATAAACAGTTTTACCTTGACTAAAAGCTGCCTCAGAAATTTTATCATCAACATCAGTAATATTTCTCATATAAGTGACTTCTTTGAAATTTTTTTTAAGTACCCGAAACAAGATATCAGGTATTATTGCAGCTCTTGCATTACCTATATGAGGATGACTATAGACGGTAGGGCCACAGACATACATGGTAACTGAGTTTTTAATTACAGGTGTAAAAACTTCTTTTTTTTTACTTATTGTGTTAAAAATCTTTATCGTCATGATATGATATATTCATTAAAATTAAATATATAATAAAAAATCAGAATGATAAAACCCATTTATTTTTTTGCCTTAGTTTGCCTAACCATTTCGCCATGTTATAGTGATAGTATACATGAAATTAAAAATACAAAGGATACAAAATTGATAAAACTTCATACTACTAAAGGAGATATAGTAATTAAATTATTTACAGACAAGGCGCCAGAAACTGTTAAAAATTTTTTACACTATACTAAAAATGAAAATTATAATGGAACAATATTTCATAGGGTCATACCAAACTTTATGATTCAAGGTGGAGGGCTGATGCCTGGCATGGGAGAAATAAATACAATTTCACCGGTAGTTAATGAGTCAAATAATGATATTAGCAATAAAAAAGGTACTATTTCTATGGCAAGAACAAGTGACCCTCATTCAGCAACATCACAATTTTTTATTAATCTGAAAGACAATGATTTTTTAGATAGAGCAAATGCTCCTGATAATTTCGGATATTGTGTATTTGGAGAAGTAGTTGAAGGTATTGAAATAGTTGAAAGTATTGGAACTGTTAGCACAGGTAATAATGCTGGGCATTCTGATGTACCGCTAATAGATATAATTATTGAAACTGTAGAAGTAATCGAAGAATAATAAACATGTCTACAATATTCATGTCTGATTTACACCTAGATAAAAAAAGGCCTGAAGTAATAAAGTTTTTTATTAACTATATGAATCATGTCCCACCTTCTACAAAAGCAATTTATATATTAGGTGATTTAGTTGAATATTGGGTGGGAGATGATGATCCCGCAGATGGGCTCGAAGATGTATTTAAAATAATTTCTACAAAGTCAAAAGAAATAAATATTTATTTTATGCATGGAAATAGAGATTTCCTAATATCAGAAAATTTTTGCAAAAAGCATGGAATGAAACTACTCCAAGATCCAACGCTAATAAACTTATATGATAAAAAAGTTCTTCTTATGCATGGGGACATCCTATGTACTGATGATAAACAATATCAAGAATATAGGGCTCTTGTAAGGTCTCATGCATGGCAAAATGAGATGTTGATCAAAACGCTTTCTGAACGTCTAATAATTGCCCAACAATTAAGAGAAAAAAGTTTAGAGGCCACTGAAAAGAAAAAAGAATATATCATGGATGTAAATAATCAAGCCGTAATAGAAATAATAAAAGAATATGATGCTGATATTTTAATTCATGGTCATACACATCGCCCAAATATTCATAAATTGAATATTAACCAGAAAGATATTAAAAGAATAGTTCTTGGTGATTGGTATGATAGATCATTTATACTTGAGTTTTCTAAAAGTAAAATAACAATTGATAAACAAAGTTTGATTTAATTAATAAAATCAAAGCTTTTAATTTTTCTATCTCCCAACAACTCATTAATAATATTTTTTATAATATTGCGAACCCCTTTAATCTCATCAATCGAAGAAAATTCATATTTAAGTAAATAATATAAAGATTTTCCACTAATCAAGTTTAACGGATGATTGTTACCAACTTCTCTAAAACCTATTTCATAATCATAGAAATATTTTTTATCCCATATAATATTACTTGATTGAATCTGTGCCCTAACAATTTCATAGCCTATTTCTTTGAGAAACATAGTTTCAAAAGTTAATAAAACTACATCAGGAATATCTTTGGTTGTTTTCATATATTCTAACTGTTTTTTATATATAGAATACAAAGATGGCAATGGCTCACTTTTTGGGATAAATTTATATATTAATTCATTAAAATATAAGCCAATTAATAAATATTTACTTTTAATCTCAGAAAATGAATTTATAATTTCAAATTTAGTGAGTATCGGCAACGACCCTTTATTAGTATATGATAGCTGAAGCTCTTTAAATGGTTGGAGCAACGAACCATCTTTTTTTTTCTTAATTCCTTTTGCAATTAATGAAATTAAACCATTACTCTCTGTTAAAATATCAAAGATTATACTTGTCTCGCTGTAAGGTCGAGAATGTATTATAAAAGAGTTTATTAATAAATTTTTCAATCAATATAACCCAAATCTTTTAGAAGGTTATAATTATTTTTCCAATTCTCTTTCACAACAACATTTAAAGATAAATAGAATTTCTTTTTATGGTTTTCTTCCAATATCTTTCTTGATTCAACCCCTATTATCTTTATCATTTCTCCACCTTTGCCTATAATTATTTTTTTCTGATTCTGTTTTTGAACATATATGTCAGCAAAGACCTTTACAAGTTTTTTTCCTTTCTCAATTTTTTCTATATACACTGCAGTGTCATATGGAAGTTCATCATGTGTTTTTTCAATTATTATTCCACGGATTAATTCCTGCATTGATAGTCTCATAGAATTTTCAGAAGATATATTAGTAATATTTTTAGCTTTGTTGCCAGTTAAGTTTTTTAGAATTCCTTCGCTGATAAACTGATCCACGCCTTCATTCTCTTTTAGAGATAAAAAAAATAGCTCTTTATTAAATTCTTTTGAAATATTTTCTTTAAATTTAATTAAATCATTAAGGTTATCATCACATAAGTCAATTTTATTTACTATAATTAGAGTTTTTATATTACCAGAATCAGATAAGTTCAATATAGCTTTCTCATAATTAAAGTTATTTACATCAATATCGATCATTAAAATTACTAAATCTGTAAATGCTAAACTTTTTATATAGGCATTCTTCATTGATAATGACATTAAATTATTATCTTTAAGAGATACTCCGGGTGTATCAATTAATACAACATCTAAATCATGAATTTTTGTTTGATTGTGTAAATTAATTCTCGTGGTTTGTTCTTTTTTGCTTTCTGAAGTGACATAGTCTTTGCACAAGAAGTTAATAAGAGTTGATTTTCCAACATTACTTCGCCCCACAATTGATATATGATATCTATTTTTCACTTACTAACTTTTCCAATATTAAACGAGAAACTCTTTGTTGACCATCTTGTACCGTGCTTGATACACATGATTGCTCTTTTTTTATAATCGAGACCTTGCACATAATTCTAAATTTTGGCGAATGAGAAGGGCTTTCTAAACGGGTAGTTTTATATTTAGGAATTGGTAATTTTTTTGATTGCATATATTCCTGCAGGAGTGTTTTTGAATCTTTTTTTCCAATAATTTCTTTTTTATTAAGTAAATTATAAAATAATTTAGTTACAATTTTTTTGCAATTCCTATAATTACTATCTATAAAGATGGCTCCTATGATTGATTCTAATAGGTTGGCTGAAATTGAAATTTTTAATGATTTTGTGGAATTTAAATTAAGATTGAAAGATTCCAATAGTTTATCAATACCCAAATCAATTGATAATTTTGCTAAAGATTTTCTACTAACAAGTGACTGTTTCTCTCTTGATAAAGCACCTTCATCAAGTTTGAAATGTTTTTCATAAAGAGATTCTGTGATAATTAATTGCAGTACTGAGTCACCAAGAAATTCTAATCTTTCATAGTTACTTTCACTTATACTTTTGTGTGTTATTGACTCAATCAATAAATTCTCATTTTTAAATTCATAATTAAAAATTTTCTTAATTAATAATTTTTTGTTATTAAAATCTTTATTTTTTTTTGACATAAGAATTAATTGATAGACTTACCTATTCTATCAGAAATAGAATAATCACTCTCTGGGTTCCAGAACATCCATATCATGAATGCCTTCCCAACTATATTAGATTCTGGAACAGGTCCCCAATATCTACTATCATTGCTGTTATCTCTATTATCACCAAGAACAAAATATGTCTCACTAGGAACTATATAAGTAAAATTTTGCCCTAAATTTTTATTTTTAAGAATATTATAAGTTTGCGTTCCATTATCTTCGGTAGTAATAATGTTATCACCCAAATCTTCGAGTGAAATTATAGATGAAGTTATACTTGTATTAGAATATTTTTTATCATTAACATAAACAACTTTATCTAAATAATCAATTTTATCACCTGGTAGAGCTATCACTCTTTTAATATAACTAATTTTTTTATCTAAAGGATATTGAAATACAATGACATCTCCATAGTTCGGTTTATTATTTTCAACTATTATATTATTCGCAATAGGTATTCTCAGACCATAATGGTATTTTTTAACTAGTATAAAATCACCAACAACTAAAGTGGGTATCATCGAGCCAGATGGAATTCTATATGGTTCAAAAATAAAAGATCTAATAATTAAAACTATAAATAAAATTGGAAAGATAGATTTTGCAAAATCAAATATTTCAAAAAGCATGCCTTCGTTAGATTTAATTGTACCTACAAAAGCTATAATGCCTGTTAAAAAAGTTATTATTATAAGTAATAAAGTAAAATCCATAATTATTTTTTAGGCATCATAAATTCATAAAAAGCTTCTTTAGGTATATCTACATTACCAATTTTCTTCATTTTTTTCTTGCCTTCTTTTTGCTTTTTAAGTAATTTCATTTTACGTGTCGCATCCCCTCCATATAATTTTGCCGTAACATCTTTTCGAAAACCCCTGACTGAGGTTGATGCTAGTATTTTAGACCCAACACAGCCTTGAATAGAAATTTCAAACATTTGTCTAGGAATTAAAGCTTTTAGATTTTCTATTAATTCTCTTGCTTTCTTATCAGAATTATCTTTATGTAATATCTGTGATAGTGCGTCCACTTTCTTTTTATTAACCAGTATATCTAATTTTATCATTTTACTTTCTACATAATCAATAACTCTATAGTCATAAGAAGCATATCCTTTAGTGCAGGATTTCAATTTATCAAAGAAATCATATATTATCTCCGATAATGGTATTTCAAAAGATATTTCTACAGAATTAGTTCTATACTGCAAATTAGTTTGTGAGGCTCTCTTCTTTACGCATAACTCAATGATTGGTCCTAAGTATTCAGCTGGTGTTATTATATTAATTTCAGCAATTGGCTCCATAAAAATATTAATCTCACTTGCATCAGGTAAATCTTTGGGGCTTTTAACATCAATTAATTTATTATTTTTAGTTTTAATTTTATAAGTCACAGAAGGCACTGTCATCAAAAAATCTAAATTATACTCCCTCAATAAACGTTCTCGAATAATATCCATATGTAATAGACCAAGAAATCCACATCTAAAACCATGTCCGAGAGAATCTGAATTTTCAGGTTCATATGTAAATGAATTATCATTTAGAGATAATTTATCAAGAGCTTTTTTAGATTCTTGATAATTTTTAGAATCGATCGGGTAAAATCCAGAAAATACTCGTGGTTGGATATGTTGGAAACCTGGTAGTGGTATTGGATTTATTGCTTTAGCATCTGCAATAGTGTCTCCAACTGGCGCAGCATCAAGAGTTTTTATTGATGCAATTATGAATCCAACTTCTCCTGAACATAATTCATTTAAATAAGTAATCTTTGGTGTGAAAATTCCAACTTTATCAATAATAAATTCTTTTTTATTAGATAGAATTTTTATTTTTTGTTTAGGGTTAATTTTTCCACTTACAACTTTAACTAATACAACAACACCAAGATAATTATCAAACCATGAATCTATTATAAATGCCTTAGAATATTTATCGTTAGATTCTTTAGGAGATGATGTTTTTGAGATAACTTCTTCCATTATTTTATCGACACCCAAGCCTGTTTTGGCACTCACCTCAATAATGTCTTCATCATTTACTCCAAGAAATTCCATCAAATCTTTCCTTACAGCTGGTATATCAGCTGAAGGTAAGTCAATCTTATTAATAATAGGTATTATTTTTAAACCAAGCTCAATCGCTAAATTAGTGTGTGCAATACTTTGTGCTTCTATGCCTTGTGTCGCATCTACAATTAATAAAGCACTGTCACATGCTGACAATGACCTTGATACTTCATAAGAAAAATCTACATGTCCTGGCGTATCTATAATATTAACTTTAAATAATTCATTATTTTTTTTATATGTTAGAGATACTGTTTGCGCCTTAATTGTAATGCCTCTTTCTCTTTCAAGGTCCATTGAATCTAATACCTGATCTTGCATATCACGAGATGACAATAAACCATATTTTTCTATTAACCTGTCAGCTAAAGTTGACTTGCCATGGTCTATGTGGGCAATTATGGATGTATTTCTGATGTTTTTCATTTACCCTATATAATAGCGTAGAGTAAATAAACATCAATCAATTAGAAATTTTTATTGCAAGATAAATTGGAGTTGAATTTCTATAAACTAAAAAGTTTGCAAGAGAGTTATTATTCATTTTTTCTATCTTTCTTACAAAGTCATTAGCATTATAAACTGGCTGATTGTTTATATGAGTAACAATATCATCAACCCTTATTTTTGAATTATTTGTTAAATCATCTGAGATATCAGTAACTTTGGCGCCACCATAGATATTTAATTTCTTTTTTATTTTCTCATCAATATCTTCAACAGTTATTCCGGTAGCTTCTACCTTGTTAATTTTATTCTGCTTCATTCCGGCAATTTTTTCTTCTTCTGGAAGTTCCTCAATAAGAATTCTTTTAATTAAGACTCTTTTATCTCTCAATATTTCAATACTTACAACTTTATTAACTTTGGCGGCACCAACCATCAGCGGCAAATCCTTTGATTTACTAACAACCTTGTTGTCAAACTTTAGAATGATGTCCCCTTGTTTGAGCCCAGATTTTTCAGCTGGTCCTTCTTCAATTATTTTAGCAACCACCGCTCCAGTAGGTTTTTTTAAACCGAAACTCTTTGCTAAATCCTTATCTACTTCTTGAATATATACGCCAAGCCATCCTCTTTTTACCTTACCTCCATTTTTTAGTTGAGCATATACATTACTTAAGGTCTCAGATGGTATTGCAAAAGATACTCCCATAAATCCACCAGATCTTGTATAAATTTGCGCATTAACACCTATAACTTCTCCATTAAGATTAAATAAAGGTCCTCCAGAATTTCCTGGATTTATTGCTACATCTGTCTGTATATAGGGAACATAACTTTCATTTGGTAATGTTCTTTTTTTGCCACTAATAATACCGGCGGTGACAGTATGATCAAAACCAAATGGAGAACCTATAGCAAGAACCCATTCTCCAACCTTTAAGTTTTCAGATGTACCTATTGTAACTACTGGCAAATTATTAGCATCTACTTTTAATAAAGCTAAATCACTTCTTTTATCTGCCCCGATTAATTTAGCATCTAATTCTGTATGGTCACTAAAAGTAATTGTTATTTGATCAGCGTTATTGACAACATGAAGATTTGTCATAATAAAACCATCAGCAGATAATATAAATCCTGAGCCAAAGCTTGGGGCTTGCCTGTGTCTATTTCCTTGTCCATTATTGCCATCAAAAAATTTATCAAAAAATGGTCTGAACTCTTCTGGCATACCTGGCATATTTAGTTGGGGTTTTTTATTATTTTGAGTAATTGTCCTAGTGGAGTTGACTATTACAACTGCAGGAATATTTTTTTCTACAATTTTTGTAAAATCAGGAAAATTTTCTTCTGCATGGCTTAGTGAAAACGCACTGAATAACAGTGAAAAGAAACAAATTTTTAAAATATACTTTGGGTAATAATTAATTGTAATCATTTGCAGTTGATTGTATCAGACTTTATTTCTTGATTCTGATTTCTTTCACACTCATCTGGTTTATTTATTACATTCTTTGAGGGGATTATATTTGGATTACTTATTGTTGATTTTGAATACTCTATATCGTTGGTTGTAAAACTTTGAAGTAAAAATAAAGTTACTACAGCAAAAGTTACAGCACTTGCAATACGTAAAGTATTCTGAAGAAAAGGTCTTATAGTGTAGATCGGTTCCTTGTTAATTCTCAACATTATTATTTTAGAAAATTTTTTAGATAATAATGGCGGATATTCCTTCTTCAAAAAAGCCTTAACAAACTGCAATAACTCGAGTTTTCTTAAATTTTTATTCATCATCAATCTCATTATCAAGTTTTTTCACCAATATATCCCTCGCTCGATGTAGTCTGGACTTAACTGTTCCAACCGGCATACTTGTTATTTTAGCAATTTCATCATAACTCATATCATCAATATCGCTTAATTTTAGCACTAATTTAAGCTCTTCAGGCAATACTTCATAAGCATTTTCAATAGTTTGGGCTAAATTAGCCATATTGTAATTATCAAATGGCGATTCTGTATCACTCAAAGTAGTAACTTTCATACTATCTATACCACTTAGACCGAAGTTTTCTGAAATAGTTTCCCTTTCTTTTGTTTTTTCTTTCGAATTAATAAAATTTAAAGAACAATTAATGGCAATTCTGTGCAACCATGAATAAAATTTACTCTCAAATCTAAATTTTTTCAACGATGAAAATGCTTTAAAAAAAGCTTCTTGTGCGACTTCTTCAGCATCAGAGTAATTTTTTGTATATTTAAAACATAAGTTAATAATACGCAGCTGATATTTCTTGATGATTATCTCAAATGCATCTATGTCGCCATTAATAATATTATTAATTGTATCTTTATCATCATCAATCATTTCCCAGCCTCATGATTCCACTTATCTTTTACAAAGATTTCCATAAATGTTATTTTACTATATATGAATAATATTAAAAACACAGATGTTTTAATCGTAGGATCTGGATTATCAGGATTGACAGCAGCTCTAATGCTGCCAAATGATATAAAAATTACCCTGATAACTAAAGGTAAAATAAATGAATGTTCAACATCTTGGGCTCAAGGTGGTATAGCTGCTGTTTTGGCAGAAACAGATTCATTTAAAAAACACCTCAATGATACTATTCATAATGGTCAAGGGTTAGTTAATAAAGATGTTGCTATGACCATAATTAAAGAAGCCCCGTTTTGTATTCAATGGTTAATAAATAATGATATTCAATTTACAAAAACAAAAAATAAAATTAATCTTACTTTAGAGGGAGGCCATAGCGAAAGGAGAATTGCTTATATTAAAGATAAGACTGGTTTAGTTATACATAATAAACTATCTGATATTTTAAAATCTAAAAAAAATATTAAAATAATTGAAGAATGTCAAATTATTGACCTTATTGTTAAAAAGAATACTGCTACTAAAAGAAAAGAGTGTTTGGGCGCATACTTATATCAAAAAAAAGTAAACAACATTTTAACTATACATTCTAAGTACCTTATTATGGGCACCGGAGGTGCAAGTAAAATTTATCAATTTACTTCTAATCCAAAAACATCAACGGGTGATGGAGTAGCTGTAGCATGGAGAGCAGGATGCACAATCTCTAATATGGAATTCATTCAGTTTCATCCTACTTGCTTGTATCATCCCAGTATAAAATCATTTCTCATATCTGAATCATTACGCGGAGAAGGCGGTAAATTACTAACACCTGATGGTAATACTTTTATGGAAAAATATGATAACCGAAAAGAATTAGCATCAAGAGATATTGTTGCTAGAGCAATAGACAATGAAATGAAAACTCATGGATATTCAAATGTCTTCCTAGATATTAGTCATGAATCATCATCTTTTATTAAAAAAAGATTTCCATTAATCTATGATAAATGTCTTAGTGTCGGCATAGATATCACGAAAGAGAGAATACCAGTTGTACCGGCATCACATTATACATGTGGTGGTGTAAAAACAGATGTTGCTGGAAAAACTGAAATAGATAACTTCTTTGTGGTTGGGGAATCAGCTCATACAGGATTTCACGGAGCTAATAGATTAGCAAGTAATTCATTATTGGAATGCTTGGTAATGTCAAAAAAATGCACTGAATTATTAATAAAAGATATAACGACTAATGAAAAAATTCAGGAACCAAATAAACTGCCAACATGGGATGATAGTTTTGTATCTGAATCTAATGAGAATATAATAATAAGCCATAATTGGGATGAACTACGAAAAATTATGTGGAACTATGTGGGTATAGTTAGATCTGATGAAAGATTAAAACGAGCACAAGAAAGACTTAAAATAATCGAAAGGGAAGTAAATGAATATTACTATAAATATAAAATTAGCTCAGACTTATTAGAATTAAGAAATATTATTCAAGTTTCAAATTTAATTATTAAATCTGCTTTAAAACGAAAAGAAAGCAGGGGTTTGCACTATTCTCTTGATTATCCTATATCAAAAAAAAGTTTTCAGTGCGATACACATATTACTGGTAAAAAAGATAATTCTTTCCTTAAATTAGTAAATCTTAAAGTCTAAAAATATTTTTACGATAGTAACGGAGCTCCTCAATTGAATCTCTTATGTCGCCTAAGGCTCTATGGTTAGAATTTTTTTGAAAATTATCAGTCTGTTCAAAATACCATCTTTTGCCCAATTCCCTGATTGATGAAACATCAAGATTACGGTAATGGCAAAATTCTTCTAATTCAGGCATACATCTTGCTAAAAAACGTCTATCTTGACAAATAGTATTGCCGCATAATGGCGATTGCCCGCTAAAAATAAATTTTTCTAAGAATTTAATTGTTTCTTTTTCTGCTTGAGTCTCATTAACCCTGCTGCTTTTAACTTTCTCAATTAAACCACTTCTTCCATGTTGTTTTGTGTTCCATTCATCCATATTATTAATAATCTCATCTGGTTGATGGATAACAAGATTAGGGCCTTCAGCTAAAATATTTAGGTTTTTATCGGTAACTATGGATGCAATTTCAATTATATAATCACGCTGAGTATCAAGCCCAGTCATTTCAAGATCTATCCATATTAAGTTACTTTTATCTTTCATCGTCATAGAGTAGTATATTTGTATGTTAATGTAAATTAATTGGAATTTAATATGATTAATATATTAATAATCTCTATTATATCTGCTTATGTAGTAACTAAACTCTTTTTAGATATAAGCCAAATCAACTATATAAATAATACTAAAACAAGCAATGAGGAGTTAGAGAGACTTAATTTAACCGATGACTACATAGCTACTTCTAATTCTTATAACACAGAAAAACTACACTTATCAGTTGCTAGTCTAATTATACAAATATTAATAATTTTGTTTTTTTTATTTTTTAATGGAATTGAGATGTTAAGAGAATTTATACTAAACTTAAACATTCAATCTATTAATAATGAAGTTTTAATGGTGGTTTCTTTCACGATAATACTAACATTTATCAAATTACCACTCGCATTTTATAAAACATTTAAAATTGAAGAGAAATATGGCTTCAATAGATCTTCTAAAGGTTTGTTTTTTAAGGACACATTTTTATCAATATTAATATCTATTTTGATAACCATTATATTGTTTAAATCGTTCATGTTTCTTTATTATAATTATGGAGAGTCTTGGTGGTATTTAATGTGGGCTGTTTTCATAATTTTTAATTTTATAATTTTATATGTCTACCCTACATTAATATCCCCTATTTTTAATAAATTTAAAAAAATTACTGACATAAAAATTATTAATGTAATAAATGATTTAACAGAAAAGACCAAATTTAATATACAGGATGTATATGTAATGGATGGATCTAAAAGATCAAAACATTCTAATGCATATTTTACTGGTTTTTATAAAAACAAAAGGATAATATTTTTTGATACATTACTAGAAATGCTTAATGTTGAAGAAATTAAATCTGTATTAGCCCACGAAATTGGGCATTATAAGAAAAAACATATTGTAAAATCTCTATATATAAGCATGGTTATAAGTTTAATTATATTATATATCTTATATATGCTTTCGTCTGTTACATCATTTTTTAGTGTATTTGGAGTTACAAATATAACTCCAGCAATAATAGTTATTATATATAGTTTATTACTTCCTTTGGTTGCCTTTTTTTGCAGTCCTTTTTTATCATTATTTTCTAGAATGAATGAATATGAAGCAGATAATTTTGCAAAAGAATATGCAAATAAAAATGCTCTGATTTCATCTTTATTAAAGTTATATAAAGAAAATTTAAGTATTATTAAATCAAGTCCAATCTATTCTAAATTTTATAATAGTCACCCAACTGTATTTGAGAGAATAAATAACTTAAAATTATAATATGAATGCAAAAAAGATAGATTTAGCAAAAAAGAAATGCTTGCCTTGTGAGGGTGGAATAGATCCCATTAATAAAGATACAGCTAGTGAGCTTATAAAAGAACTAGATAATGGATGGGTTTTAACTGCTGACAGTAAAAGAATTTATAAGGAATATAAAACTAAAAATTATCATGAGATTATGTCGATTATAAATATGATAGCCTTTATATCACATAAAGAAGATCATCATCCGGAAATTAACTTCACATACAATACTGCTAGAGTTATTTACTATACATATGCAATTGACGGGTTATCAGAGAATGATTTTATTTGTGCAGCTAAAGTTGATGAGTCATTGAAGAATTAAAAATAATATCAATATAATTCACAATATTTTTCTTTCATTGAAAGCATGAGAAATTGTCTCACTGTCTAAATATCCAATTTCTCCATTTAATGGGATACCAAAAGCAATTCTTGATGCTTTGATATTATATGTAGATGCAAGTTGTTGAACATAATGTGCTGTCGCTTCTCCTTCAATCGTTGTACTTGTAGCCAAAATAAGTTCATTTATATTACCTTTTTCTAATCTACTCTCAAGCCTCTTGATACCTATTTCTATTGGCCCTCTCCCATCGAGTGGAGATAAATTACCAGCTAAGACAAAATAATAACCTTTGTAACCTGTGCTATTATCTATTGTATAAACATCAGCAGGTGACTCAGTTACGCAAATTTTTGTATTATCTCTATTTTCTTTTAGACATAAATGACATTCATCATTATTTTGAGCTTCCACATCTTCGTTATCTAGATAAATACCACATATTTTACAATTAGATATATTAGTTGTGATATTCAATAATTTTTCAGATAGCTTAAGAGTTTTTTCTTTATTTGATCTAATAAGTTTGTATGCCATCCTTTGAGCAGACTTTCTGCCTATTCCAGGCAAAATAGTTAAAGCTTCTATTAAATCATTTAGATTTTTAGATTCTTTCATACTTAAAAAGGTAACTTAAAACCTGATGGGAGATTCACCATGCCGCTCATCTTTCTTTTAATTTCTTTTTCTACTTTAACCATTCCATCATTGCACGCAGCAATAATAAGTTTTTCCATATTTTGATGATTCCCGTTTTTTACAGATTCATCTATTTGAATATTAGCAATCATGTGATTGCCATTTATGGAGACTGTTACAGAGCCATTAGCAGATTGACCAGTAATCTCTATTTTTTCAATTTCTTGTTGAGCTTTTTTCATATTACTATACATATCTTTTGCTTGTTTCATATTATCAAGAATACCCATTATTATTTCCTCATTAATCTGTTATTTTTTTGATTGATTCTTTTTTGATAGCAGCATTAAATATCTTCTGAATTTTATTAACACTCGGATCATCTTTCACGCTTTTGTAAACATCATCCAACTTATTTTGCTGTCGTATTTCTTCAGCTATTATAGGAGTTAAAAGGTTTTTTTCATAACTAATTTCAATGTTGCTGCTTATGCTAAAATACGTTTTAATTTTATTAATTAAATCTGATATGCATGTTTTAGGATATATATCTCTTTTATCTTCACTAATTTTCAAGACAGGCTCATCTTTATTAGTCTTAGAAAACAGAGAATGATTAGCTAAATGTAAAGTTAAACCAGAAATAGAAAGTTTATGAATAGTTTCGGTCCAAAAGTTATCATCCAAATAATTAATTTCCTTCTCATTTTTGTCAGCTTTGTCAGCTTTG
>Ga0209089_10001371_pt1 | contig 22214 bp, 20 predicted proteins | sample ArcticOcean_MG_C_FD_187431 | JGI IMG/M metagenome (GOLD analysis project Ga0209089, IMG submission 187431) | Marine microbial communities from western Arctic Ocean - ArcticOcean_MG_CB2_150 (SPAdes) (version 2) | ecosystem: Environmental > Aquatic > Marine > Oceanic | place: Arctic Ocean: Canada... | reverse complement strand
AAAATTTTACAACCATACGTAAATAACAATAATCTTTTTTTAATCAAAAATGGTTCTATTATTAGATTTAATTAATAATGCTCTTAAAGTTACTTGATAAGTTAGGAAGAAAAAAAATAGTTTTAGACCGAGGGCCTTCCCACTCAAAATTTAATGAGGCAAAGCCGTGGATGAATAGATATTATGTTTTATTAAGACATAGACCAAGATGGTTTCCTTTCAATATCTTGTTACATGAAATGTTGGCTGATGATCACGGTAAAGGAGTACACAATCATACATTTCCTTATATAACAATTATATTAAGAGGGGGATATTGGGAGACTACAATAAAAGGTAAGTTTTGGAGACAACCTGGGTATATTGGATTTAGATCAGCTAATGATTTACATCGTGTAGATCTTAAAGAGGGCACAAAGCCGCTAACAATATTTCTTTCTGGACCCTTTGGATTACGAAATGGTCCTAGATCAGAATATGGAATTGACTTTAAAACTAAAAAATGAATTTTAAAAAATTATTTATAAATTATTGTAAAGATAAAGACCTAGAAATAAATGAAGGTCAGGTTAGCACAGTAGAATTGATAGATAAGTTTTACCAACTTAATTTTAATACATCTATTTTATTAACTTTATTTTCTAAAAAAAAAGAAAAACCAGGTTTTTATTTGCAAGGAGATGTAGGTGTGGGAAAGACTATGATTTTAAATTTCTTTTATGAAAACTTTGGTCGCTCTAAACAAAGACTTCACTTCAATGAATTTATGATCGGTTTCCATGATTTTGTATTTCAAAATAAAGATAATAAAAAAGATAATATTATTGATAAATTTGTAAATAAATTAAAAAAAAAATATAAGCTAATTTATTTCGATGAATTCCAAGTCACAAATATTGTTGATGCAATGATACTTGGCAATTTATTTAAAAAGATATTTGATGAAGGTATAAAAGTAATTTTTTCATCTAATATTAAGATTAATAATCTGTATAAAGATGGACTGCAAAGAGATCAGTTCTTACCATTTATTAAGATTATGAAGAATAAATGTTATGAAGAAAAGCTTACTATTCAAGAAGATTATAGAAAATCTCAAAAAAATAAGAATGAAAGATATTTTCAATCAATAAATGATGCAACTAATTTTAAAATTAACAAACTTTTCAGAGAATTGACCAAGGGTAAGGCAAGGAAAGAAAAGATTTTGTCTATTAAAGGCAGAAAATTTATTATTAAAAACTATTATGACGGTATTGCGAGATTTAATTTTAAAGATTTGTGTAATAAAAATATTGGTGCAGAAGATTACATAAAAATTGCTAAAGCATGTAATTTTATAATCATAGAAAATGTACCTAATTTTAATGATAGTAATTCAAATCAACAACAAAGATTTATTACATTAATTGATATTATTTATGAAAACAAAATATCTATAGCAGTTAGTTGTGCATCAAGTTTAATGGAAATAACATCATCAAATAGTTTGTCAGAACCATTTAAACGAACCTCTAGTAGATTGTATGAGTTAACCTCTAATAAAGATTATTAATTTTTCTTAATAGATTGAAAAGCTTCTAATGCAGATGCTCTAGCTTCTTCGTGCACAACTATAGGCGCTGGGTAGTCTTTGCCAATGATAGTTTTAATTTGCTCTTGATATTTTTTTTCTAGTTTCCAAGGTTTATGTAAAAATTCTTTAGGCATATTTTTAAGTTCTGGAACCCATTTTTTGGTATAAATACCATCAGTATCAAACTTAATTCCCTGAAGTATAGGGTTAAATATTCTAAAATATGGAGCAGCATCAGCGCCGCAACCAGCTACCCATTGCCATTGAGCAACATTGCTTGCTTCATTATAGTCGACTAGACAATTCTTAAAGTGTTTTTCACCCTCCATCCAATGAATTCTTAAATGCTTAACTAAGAATGATGCAACTACCATTCTCACCCTGTTGTGCATCCAGCCAGTTTCATAAAGCTCTCTCATCCCAGCATCTACAATTGGATAGCCAGTCATTCCTTGTTTCCATCTTTTTAAAAACTTTTCATTTTTAACCCAAGGAAAATTATCAAAGTTTTTTCTTAGATTTCCTTTAAGCATTTCAGGAAAATAGTTTATTAAACTATGTGAAAACTCTCTCCAACCTAGTTCGTTAACATATTTTCTATAACCCTTACCTTTATTCATCACTTCATCACATTTGTTCCATATAGTCTCTACATGTATTTGTCCAAATTTTAAAAATGGAGATAGTTTTGAAGTACCATCTACTCCGGGAATATCTCTAGTATCACCGTAATCAGTAATTCTATTTTTAATTAATTCTTGTAAATATTTTTTAGCTTCAATCTCAGATGGTTTCCAGTATTTTTCAAATTTTTTAAACCAATTTTTTTTTGGCAATATTTCATCAGGAGAAGTAGATTCTTTAAAGTAAATAAATTTTTTACTTAATTTTTTTATTTTAGATATTTTTGAAGGAACTTTTTCTAAATATCTCTGTTCAGCTTTTTTCCAAAAAGGAGTAAATACCTTAAAAGGTGTACCATCATCTTTGGTGACATCTTGAAATTCGATTAATATGTTTCCTTTGAAATATTTATAATCAACTTTATTTTTAATAAATAGATCTCTAATTTTTTTGCCTTTTGCAATAACATCTGGTTCATAAACTTTACTCCAGTAAACAGTTACATCGTCATTTTTTTTTATCTTTGAAAATACTTCTATTTCATCACCTGAGATTATTTCTAAAGAAATATTAAATTTTTTTAGACTATCTTTGAAAAAATTAAGCGATTTAGATAGCCACCATTTCTGAGCTTCTCTTTTTTTATCAAAATATTTATTATTATAAATATATAATGCGGTAACCATCTCATGGTTTTGACTTGCATATGATAGGGCGGGGTTATTTTCTATTCTGAGATCTTCTCTGATCCAAACAATTGCTTTTTTTGTCATTTTAAATTTAGATTTTTTTTAACCCGTCATCTAAAAGTTTTTTATACATTGCTTTGTCAGTTAATCCCTCGCAACCAAAAAGTAAGACTTTTGAATCTGAATTTAATTGAAGCTTATTTAAATAATCCATTTTGTTAAATGCGCCTATTAGCGCAATTACCCCTGGAACAGCACATTCACCTGCAATAATTTTTTCATTAGATAGTCGACCTTCTGCGAGTAGAGCTACAGTTGATGAAATAGCTTCATCAGATATAGTAACGCAATAGTCAGTAGAATTTCTTAATATCTCCCATGCAATACTTGAAACATCTCCACAAGACATCCCACCCATTATTGTTTCTTTTTTTATATCAACACTTGTAGGTTTATTATTTTGAATACTTTTAAATACACAATCAGCATTTTCAGGTTCTACAATAATAAACTTAGGAATATTTTTTGATAACTTTGCAAAACCAGCTATCATTGCTGCTGCCATTCCCCCAACACCTGCTTGTAGAAAAACATGTGTAATAGAATTAGCGTCTATTTCATCTATAATTTCTTTGATCATAATTGTATATCCAGCCATAATTAGTTTTGGCACTTCCTTGTAACCTTCCCAAGATACATCCTGCACAATTTCCCAATTATTTTCTTTAGATTGTTTGATGCATTCCTTTAATGAATTATCGTAATTACCTTTAACCCTAATAACCTCGGCATCAAGATTGCGCATAGCTTCCGCTCTAGACTCACTAACAAATTCACTTATAAAAATTTTACATTTTAAACCAAGTCTCTGAGCTCCCCAAGCTACAGACCTACCATGATTTCCTGCAGTTGCTGTTGCAACTGTTATATTTTTCTTCTCACTAGCAATTTTATAAACTGCAAAGGCACCACCTAATGCTTTAAAAGATTTTAGATCAAATCTTTTGTCTTCATCTTTATAATAAATTTCTTTAAATTTTAGCTCTTCGTTTAATTTATTTAATTTTATTAGTGGTGTGGGGCTATAAGTTTCCCAACTTGATATAGATTTTATCGCCTCTTCAATGAAACTTTCTGGAAGATGGGTAAGTATTTTACTCTTATCAAAGTTATAATTTTTATTTTCAAGAAAAGAAGAAATTGACCAAATGTCTTTTTGCAGGATTGTTTTCATTTTTTTTAACAATCAAGGGTGCTATTTTTTTCCCAGTGAGTTACTGAGCTTTTTTTATCAAATTTCTCGTTTTTATTAAAATCTTCAATTTCCATATTTTTTAATTTTATATAGCTTGTTATAACATCCTCTCCAAAAGCCTCTTTAAGCTCTTTACTATTTTGAAGAAATTCTAATGCATCTTCTATTTCATTCGGTAGTTTTTTCAAGTGAGGGTAATTTTTGTAGTCTGTATACATATTACAAGACAAAGGCTTACCAGGATCAACTTTATTATTTAAACCATGTAGACCAGCAGCAATAACACCTGCCTGAAGTAAATATGGGTTAGATGAACCGTCCATCAACCTTAACTCAAATCTTCCAGCATCTGGAACTCTAATCATATGAGTTCTATTATTTCCAGTGTAGGAGATGCTACTCGGTGACCATGTAGCGCCAGATTTTGTTGGAGGTGCATTTATTCGTCTGTAACTATTTACCGTAGGATTAAAAAATGCTGAAAGTGGTTGAGCTAACTGCATTACACCGCCTAAAAAATTGTAGGCAAGTCTTGATATACCTAGTTTATCACTCTCATCTAAAAATTTATTTTTCTCTTTATTCCAAAGTGAAATATGAGCATGACAACCATTTCCGGTTAAATTACTGAAAGGCTTTGGCATAAACGTTGCTCTAAGACCATGTTTTTCAGCTAAAGATTTTACCATATACTTAAAGAAGACATGTCTATCTGCTGTAATTAAACAATCATCATAATCCCAATTCATTTCAAATTGCCCATTAGCATCCTCATGATCATTTTGATATGGACGCCATCCCATCTCAATCATACCGTCACAAATTTCTTTTATTAAATCATATCTACGCATTAATGCTGATTGATCATAACAGGGTTTTGATTGAGTATCTCTTGGATCTGCAATACTTGAACCATCTTGAGAAATCAAAAAATATTCACACTCTACTCCAGATTTCATTTGTAATTCTTTTTTATTCAATTTAGCTATTTGTTCTTTAAGCATAACTCTTGGGGATGCTTTTACGGGTTTCCCACCCATCCATAAATCTGATGCTAGCCAACCAACTTCTTTATTCCAAGGTAATTGAATTAAACTATCCGGGTCTGGAATAGCAAACATGTCAGTATCAGCAGGTGACATATCTAGCCATGTTGCAAAGCCTGCAAACCCAGCACCATTTTTTTGCATTTCTCCGATTGCTTCAGTTGGAACTAGTTTTGATCTTAAGATACCAAATAAATCTACAAAACTGATTAAAAAATATTTAATTTTTTTAGCTTTAGCAATTTTAGATAAACTTTTCACCATTATTTAAAAAATGAAAAAATTGTTTCTTTATAATAAATCAAATTAATACTAATAATAATTATTATAGCAGCGATAACCCCATATTTAGCTTTTGGAAAAGCAACGCCTCTCATTTTGCTGGGTCTATTGTATTCGTCTTTATTTTCAGTCATTTTTAAAATTTTATAAAAAAAAAGGGCGCCACAATTAAGTAGCGCCCAAATTTTAATTTATATTACCATTCGGTAACATTGCTTTTGTGATCATTAGCACCATGTCTTTTTCTAGCTAATCTGGCAAGTTTTTCACTTTCAGATTTAGCCGTGATGACATGAAACCCAATCCAAAAAACTACACCAAGAACAACTAGTAAAGTTTCAGTGGATCCTGCTCCCGGATAAACTGCTCCGACAACTTCTTTAGCACTTAAATGATCTATCCAGTTTGTAACTGTAGCCATATATCTCCTTACCTTGTTGCAGAGGCGACAGATTTTTCTGAATTTCTATCATCCTCCATTATTTCATAGTCTAGTCCAGCTATTTCTACTTCACGTGGGATTCTTAATTTTCCCATTCCGTTTAGTATCTTAGCTATGACATAGCCTGGTATTAGTCCAAGAACTACAAACATTATAATTGCTCCTAGAAATTGTCCTAATGGATTGATTGCTGCATAAGTTGATCCGTCCCACATAGCTCCGACACTGTATCCAGATGAAGGATAGCCATTTAAAACAAATCCACAAATTATAAGTCCAGCAACTCCTGCATAACCATGCACTGCTACCGCACCAACTGCATCATCAATTTTGAACTTGCGCTCAACCCAGACATGTAGTTTATATGCAATTACAACACCGATCGCACCGATAAGCATTGCTTGTATCGGGTGATACAAATCATTACCTGCTGATGCACAGATGATACCTGCTAGTCCACTAGAGTAAGTCCAGAAAGGATCACCTTTGGCGACCACGTATCCAGCCAATAATCCGCCCGATAATGACATCAGGAAGTTCATTGTTATACCACTCAGTGTAGTAGGGGTTACATATATGTTTGTTGCCGTCCAGTATGTGACGCCTTCCATTCCATACTCAGGTCCAAGATCAAATATCGGTATATTACATGCCGCATAAAATCCCCAAAAACCAGTATAAATTAGAAATAATCCAATTGTAACTAGCCAAGGGTTTCTTGGTCCTATATTTCTTGGTTCACCACTAGATGAGAATTTTCCAATTCTTGGTCCCAAAACCATAAGAACACCTAAAGCAAATCCACCCGCAATTGCGTGAATTACTCCTGATGCATAAGCATCATGATATCCTAAAATTTTGAGCATCCATCCATCAAAGTGCCATCCCCAAGCAGCATCAATTGACCAAAATACAGATCCAATTGCAATTGCTAAAATACCAAATGCAAAAGTTGTAATTCTTTCGATGATTGCTCCAGAAACAATTGAAGCAGCTGTCCATGAGAACAGTAAGAACGCTGCCCAGAATACTCCGCTTATGTGGTCACCTAAGTTAACCGCCATAAATTCTGTATTTGGCATATACCATCTTGCACTAAAAGTACTTTCGTCCGTAATTAATGCAACACTATCGTTCATTATTGAAGGTGCTATTCCCGGTCCTGTTGGAAATGCCCAGTAAATCCACCAACCAAAGAAAAACCAAGTTACCGTTACCAAAGGTATTAGTATTGTATTTTTCATAAGTGTGTGTTGGTGATGTTTATAACGTGATACTCCAACCTCATACATACAGAATCCTACATGGATTAAAAACATTAATACTACCGTTACCCAGTAGTAAAATTCTGTAAATATAGTTGTAAGAGCACCTAATTGATCTGTCATAATCTCTCCCTATATTTGTTTAATAAAAAAACTTAAATAAATTATGTGCGATAAACAAGGCTAAAATTTATATATATAAATTAGCAAGTGTTAAAAAAACAATAATTATGTAGTTAATTGAAGAAAGTTAAAAGGTTGTTAAAATAATAACAACCTTTGATTGAAAGTCTAAAATTTTAAGTATGCTTTTTTCAAATCAACAAGAGGGTGTTTTGGAGACATTTGAAACTTAACTAAAAGTTCTCTTGCGATCATGTCTCGGTCTTGTTGGTTGTTTGGTAATTTAATTGATTTTGGAATGGTAACCCAACCATTAGCATTTCTGCAAAATACAGCAGGTTTATCTTCTTCATAACCCATATGTACATCTTCCAACCAGTTAAGATCGTCCCATCCCATGGCTTCAACATATTTTTTCAAGAATGGAGTAATCTTTTTATAATCAGGTAATAGGTTAACATCATATCTATAACCGATATGTTGCCCAATCATTTTTTCTCTAGCAGTTTCTTTAGATTTACCACCAAGTTTTATTTTTTTTTCTTTTTTTATTTTTGTTTTTTTCTTAACCATAAATACCCCTTATATTTTGTGAAAGTTATCAACACCAACAGTATAGTTAGTTCCTGTTAAAGGAACTTTAGCCAATGCTGAAGACTCCATTGTTAGAGCAGCTAAATCTTCAGGCTCTAAAGAGTGAATGTTAGTTTTACCACAAGCTCTTGCTAAAAGTTGAGCCTCTAATGTCATTGCATGTAAGTAGTTGTAAACTCTTAAAGCAGCATCATCAGGATTTAATCTAGATCTTAATTTAGGATCTTGTGTAGCAACACCAACCGGACAACGCCCAGTATGACAGTGATAACAATCACCTGCTTTAACACCCATTTCTTTTTCAAAGTTTGCTTCTGGTATATCTTTGTTACAGTTCAAGGCTATTAAAGCACCTGTTCCAATTGCTATTGCATCAGCACCTAGGGCTAAAGCCTTCGCCATATCAGCACCATCTCTAACACCGCCTGCATAAATTAAAGTTACTTGTCCAGTTTTACCAACATCATCAATAGCTCTTCTAGCCTCTCTGATTGCAGCAATTCCTGGAATACCAGTATTTGCAGCAGCTATGTGAGGACCGGCTCCTGTTGAACCTTCCATACCATCTAAAAATATTGAGTCTGGATTACATTTTGCGGCCATACGAACATCGTCATAAACTTTTGAAGCACCTAATTTTAATTGAATAGGAACTTTGTTTTTTGTTAATTGTCTTAGCTCTTGAACTTTTAAAGCCAAATCATCTGGTCCTAACCAGTCAGGATGTCTTGCTGGAGATCTTTGATCAATACCAGAAGGTAGAGATCTCATTTCTGCAACCTGATCGGTAACTTTTTGACCCATTAAATGTCCACCCATTCCAACTTTTTGTCCTTGACCAATAAATACCTCAATTGCATCAGCAAGTTGTGCATGATGGGGATTAAAACCATATCTTGATTGAATACATTGGTAATACCATTTTTCAGAATATCTTCTTTCATCAGGTATCATCCCACCTTCACCAGAACAAGTAGCGCTTCCAGCCATTGTTGCTCCTCTTGCTAAAGCAGTTTTTGCTTCATAAGAAAGTGCACCAAAACTCATACCTGTAATATATACTGGTATATCTAGTTCAATTGGGTTTTCACAATTTGGTCCGATTATAGTCTTTGTTTCACATTTTTCTCTATAACCCTCAATTACAAATCTTGTAAGAGTTCCTGGTAAAAAAACTAAATCATCAAATGTGGGAATTTTTTTCATTAATGCCATTCCACGCATTCTGTATCTTCCAAGTTGAGATTTAATATGAATATCGTCTATAACTTCAGGAGTAAAAATAGCGTTGTGACCTAAAAGACTTTTGTTTCTTTTACCATCTTCGTGTGCATGAACATCAGCTTTTCCACCAACACTTCCATTGGTTTTTTTTAATTTTTTGCTATTTTTTTTAACTTTCTTTTTAGCCATTAGATAGCTCCTTTCTTTTCATGAGGTTCTAGATTATCATAGTTCCAAAGTTTTTTCCCTGCGACTATTTTTGTCATTTTACTAACATCAAATTTTTCACCTATCTCTGCAACTTTTAACTTTCTCTTTAACCAATCCTTGTCACTAGCAGTTAGATCGGCAGGCACAGCATCACTTCCAAAAGAACCTATTTTTCCACCAATGAATATTGTTCCATCATACATTGAGTCACCTAAATTTATTCCAACATCACCAAGAATAATTATTCTTCCTCTTTGCATCATAAAACCTGTAAAAGCTCCAGCATCACCACCTACAATGATAGTTCCACCCTTCATGTCAATTCCAGTTCTTGCACCAACACTTCCTTTGCAAATTAAATCACCACCTCTTATGGCGGCACCAAAACAAGATCCTGCATTTTTTTCTATAACAACTTTTCCAGCCATTAAGTTTTCAGCACAAGACCAACCAACTCTTCCATTAATTCTAACAGTAGGTCCATCACAAGATCCCATACCAAAGTAACCTAAGCTTCCTTCAAAAATTAAGTTTAGTTTATTTAAAATACCAACACCTAAACTATGTTTTCCTTGAGGGTTTTTGATAACAATTGTTCCAAAACCTTGGCTCATTAAGTTATCAATTTCTTTATTAGCTTCAGGAGCTGTCATTTCTTTAACATCAAGTTCTGTTCTTTTATTGAAATCAACATCGTAAGTACCAAAGTAGTAAAAGTTTTCGGCCTCTGAGGGGTTAAAAAACTTTTGTTGAGTTCTGCCTGTTAACACTTCAGTATGCATACCCATTGATTGAGATTTTGATTTTTTGTCTGTTGTTTTTAGATTTGCCATACTTTTACCTCTCCATCATATGGATCATATGTATCAATTTCTTGAGGAAGAATTGCTCTAATTGCAATTTCTTCTGATCCCATTGCTATTAAATTATCAGACTCGTAAAGAACCAATGGTTTCGCAGCCATCGTATCTTTTGCCATTCCTAATGAATCTTTGGTTGCAACAAAGTAAGTAAATACCCCATCAAGACCAGCTAAAGAGGCTTTCATACCTTCTTCAAGCGTTGCCCCATCTCTTAATTTTTTTGCAAGATATACCGCGATCAATTCTGAATCACATTCAGACATAAATCTCATACCTTCATTTTCTAAAAGTCTTCTGTTGTTCCAATAATTTGTTAATTGACCATTGTGAACTACAGATACATCACTAAATGGATATCCCCAAAAAGGATGAGCTGACTTAATATCTACTCCAGATTCAGTGGCCATTCTTGCATGGCCAATTGCATGAGTACCTACAATTTTATCTAAATTGTATCTATCACAAACATCCTTAGCATTACCTAAATCTTTAATAACTTCCAAAGATTTTCCCATTGAAAGAATTTCAACTCCAGGAACGCTCTCAATTTTTCTAGAAAACTCCCTTAAATCTTTTTCATCATAACTAACCTCATACCTTAAAGAGTAGGGAAGTATTCTTTCTTCTTTAATAATCTTTGCACCCATACCTAAAATATGTGAGTTAACTATTTTAATTCTTTCATCATAAACAGAAGTCTCTTCACTTACTGACGAACTACCTTCACCAACATTTTCTCCAACTTTAAAACGCATAATGAAGTTTTTTCCATCTGTATCGCCATACAAAGCATAGCCAGTAGAATCTTCTCCTCTATGCTTTAATGCCTGAAGCATTCCCTGCAATTGAGTTCCAATATTGACTGATTTATCTTTATATATTAATCCCGCTATTCCACACATATATTTCTCCTATTTCTATTAAAGACTATGGTAGGCAGTCCAGATACGTATCTAGATCCCATTGAGTTGTTGCACCTAAAAATTTTTCCCATTCATCATTTTTATACCAATGGAAAACTGTATACATTTCATCTGGCATAGCTGATTTTATAACCTCATCTTCTGCTAAACGATTTAAAGCCTCACCAAGACTCATTGGTAATTTTTTAACTATTTTTCCAGCAGCTTGAGCGTCGTACATACTTCTAGACTCAGGTTTTCCAGGATCAATATTATTTGTTATTCCATCATCAAAACATTTTAATAATCCAGAACCCATTAAATATGGATTATGCATTGAATCAACTGAACGATATTCAAATCTTCCTGGCGCAGATACTCTTAATCCACAAGTTCTATTTTGGAACCCCCAGTCAGCATAAACAGGAGCCCAAAAACCAGTATCCCATAATCTTCTATAAGAATTTACAGTAGAAGAGCCAATTGCTGTTAAGGCACCCAAATGTTTCATTACACCGCCGATAGCTTTCAAACCAATTTTGCCCGGTAATTGAATATCTTTAGTATCTGGCATAAAGGTATTTGTTCCACCTTCAACGTAAGTAAATACCTCATCCATGCCTGGTAGAGATTTGTGAGATAGTTTATTAACCACATCTTTTCCACCTGTCCATAAAGACATATTGGTGTGACAACCACTTGCAGAAACACCCATAAATGGTTTTGTCATAAAGCAAGCTATCAAATTAAACTCTCTAGCAACTTGTGCGCATATTTGTCTGTAAGTTGACAGTCTATCCGCATTTCTTAAAACATCATCATACATCCAGTTTAATTCTAATTGACCTGGTGCATCCTCATGATCACCTTGAATCATATCAAAACCCATTGCTCTAGCATATTTAAAAACTTGCATGAAAACTGGTCTAAGAGATTCAAATTGATCTATATGATAGCAATAAGGTTTAGAAAAACCTTTACCAGTAGGTGAACCATCTTCATTTTTAGTTAACCACATCATTTCTGGTTCTGTTCCGACTCTTAATTGGTAACCATGTTTCTTTTTAAATTCTTCAGCATGTATTCTTAAATTTCCACGACAATCTGAAGTTAAGTGTGCGCCTGGATTATCTCTTTCTTCTCTATTTCTAAAGCAAGTAACAAATACTCTTGCAACTTTTTTATCCCAAGGAAGCTGACAAAAGGTTTCAGGGTCAGGTATACCAACCAGCTCTTTTGCCTCTGGTCCATAACCAATATAATCTCCATGACGATCAACAAATAAGTTTGCTGTTGCACCGTAAACTAATTGAAAGCCTTTTTCGCAAGTTCTTTCCCAATGATCAGTAGGAATACCTTTTCCGACAACTCTTCCAGTTACAGAAATAAATTGAAAATAAATATACTCAACACCTAGCTCATTAATTTTTGCTCTAACTTGTTTTACTAGCTTGTCTCTACCGGGCTGTGCAACATGTCTGTCTAAATCTGTCATTATCTCTCCCTCTAATGAATTTTTAATTAAATGAACCGTAACTGAAAAATTTAAGAGTGTCTAGGTTTCTTGATTATATTAAATATATATAATTTTTATAACTAGTAGCTATAAAATTAACTCCAAGGGAAGGGACTGTTCGAGGTTGGGTGCAGTTCACCTTTCTCGTATCGATTGAATCTAAAAGGTTTTAATAAATCACTTTCAGTTCCTAAAAGTTCTTTTGCAACAAGCTCTCCAACACCAATCATTTTATAGCCATGGTTAGCATCTGCGATTATGTAAACATTTTCAAAAAATTTATCAAAGATTGGAAATGAATCTGCTGTCATACATCCAAGACCACCTGAAGGTCCTTTTCTATATAAGTTTGATTTTCCCTCAAATCTTTTTTGGCAATGCGCTAAAGCAGAACACCACATGTCATTGAAAGCTTCTGTAGTTTGAAATTCTGGAGATTCAAGTCCATAAGGGTCAACGTTTACTTTATCAAAATGTTTATCAACAATATAGGGAGAGGTTCCACCTTGAACACCCAATCCTTCAATATCTGGCTTGTAATAGATTCCCCAAATTTTATCTGTAATTAGTTTTTTATCACTATCAGAATATAGTGGTGCCGTAGAGTCTACATGAATAACTGGTGGTTGATTACCATTATCCATCTTTAAAAAATCTTTATCCACTCCAATAACACCTTCTTGAAGCATCCAATATTTCCACATTTCTGCTTCATGAAATTTTCCATTTTTATTCTTAATATTAACAGTTTTTGGAAGTTCTAACATATTCCAAAAATCTCTAACCCAAGGGCCTGCGGCAACAACAATCTGATCACACTCAATTAAACCCTTGTCTGTTTCAACGCCTGTAACAGCCTTACTGTTCCCTTTTTTAAATCCAGTGACTTTTACACCTTTAAAAACTTTAACACCATTGGATGTTGATTTTTTTTCAAGTGCTTTAATCGAATCAATGTTAAATGCGTAGCCACCTCTTTTTTCGTGAAGAATAGATGTGATTTCTTGAGCTTGCCAGTCACCAAACATATTTTTCATATATTTCATGCAGTCATCTTTGCCTTCTATAAAATCTGATTCATACCCTATTGCTTTTTGTTGTTCATAAATTGTTGCAACATCTTCATGCATAACTTCTGGAGATATTTGCATATAGCCAACAGAATTATATTTAAATGCCTTTGGATCACTCTCCCAAACTGAAACAGAATGAGCCATTAGTTCTCTCATAGCAGGTTGGAAATAATTATTTCTAACAACACCACAAGCTATTCCGCTTGCTCCAGCTGCAACATCTTTTTTTTCTAATACAACAATATCATTTTCATTTTTGTAAGTTTCAGAAAGTTTCCAAGCTGTACTCAGACCATGAATACCACCACCAATGATTACTACTTTTGCTTTTTTAGGTAAATTAGACATTTTAATTTTTTATTGGATCCATAACTAAAAATTTTAAATAATAAAAGTATTTTTTTTATTAATAAAAACACATACATATTTTATTATCGTAAAAATGTTTAAATAAGCCATAAGGTTATTTTGAAAGGAAATCCAAAGCAGCCATTATGCCTCCTTTTTTAAAGGGAATTCCAGATTGTTTTAAACCCATTTCAACTCCTGATAGGGTACCGGCTAATGTTAAGTCATTTAAATCACCTAAGTGACCTATTCTAAATACTTTCCCTTTTACTTTATTAAGACCAGTGCCTAAAGACATATTGTAGTTATCATAAATTATTTTTCTAAGATTATCAGAATCGTGTCCGTCTGGAACCATGATAGCTGTTATGGAATTTGATCTTTCAATTGGATTTTTAGCTAATATTTCAAGACCCCAAGCTTCAACAGCAATTCTTGTAGCATCAGCATGTCTTTTGTGTCTTTTAAATACATTTTCCAATCCTTCTTCTAACAACATGTCAATTGCTTCATTTAAAGCGTACATTAAATTTACAGCAGGGGTGTAAGGGTAAAATCCACTTTTATTATTTTCTAACATTTGCCCCCAATCAAAATAAGACTTGGTAAGATTTGATTTTTTGTAAGCGTCTAAAGCTTTAGGGCTTATTGCGTTAAAAGATAATCCAGGAGGACACATTAAACCTTTTTGAGAACCACCAACTGTAACATCAACTTTCCACTTTTGATGATCATAATTATAAGAGCCTAATGAAGAAATAGTATCAACCATAAATAAAGCAGGATGATTTGTACTATCAATTGCTTTTCTAATTTCTTCTACTTGGCTTTTAATTCCTGTGGACGTTTCATTATGAGTAATTAATACAGCTTTTATTTCATGATTTTTATCTTCGCTTAATTTTTTTTCTACAATTTTTGGATCAGCTCCTGTTCGCCAATCTCCTGGCACAAAATCTACATCTAATTTATATCTACGCGCAGCTTGACACCATTCAGTAGCAAAATGCCCAGTTTCAAACATTAAAATTTTATCACCTTGGCTTAAAGTGTTAGCTAGAGAAGCTTCCATTGCACCTGTGCCAGCACTTGGAAAAATAACAACAGGATCTTCAGATTTAAAAATTAATTTAATTTTTTTTAAAATACTATTTGATAAATTTTGAAAATCAGGACCTCTATGATCCATAGCTGGAAAAGCCATAGCCTGTAGAACTCTATCAGGTATATTTGTCGGTCCAGGAACTTGTAAAAAATGCCTCCCAGCTTTGTGAGTATTAGATTTTGTCATCAAATTAATCTAATTTATTTGAAAAAATAGTCACATATTTTTTTTATATATAATTTTTAATAATAAAAAATATGAATTGTTAATGATTATATTAAATATCATTTCATTCATTTTAAAACTTTTATAGCTTGAGGTTATAAACGGAAAAAGAGTGAACTCCTCTCTTCAAAAGTTTACTTGCATTCTTTTTCCTAATAAATTGGAGAAAAAATGAGCCATAAATTTTATGTGCCAGCACAACCAAGACTACAAAGAAGCGAATTAGCAGTTCCTGGGTCATCCCCTAAAATGTTTGAAAAGGCACTTAACTCAAGTGCTGACTATATTTTTTTAGACCTTGAAGATGCAGTTTCGCCTAATGATAAAATATCAGCAAGAGCAAATGTAATTAAAGCACTTAAGGAAATAAATTGGAGAGAAAAAGGAAAAACTATTTCTGTAAGAATTAATAGTCTCGATACCCACTATATGTATAGTGATTTGATTGAAATCGTTGAGCAAGCAGGTGACAAAATTGACACCATACTAATTCCAAAAGCTGGAACAGCTAGTGATGTTTATATGGTGGACTGTCTCTTGACACAAATAGAAACCAATAAAAAATTTAAGAATAAAATTGGAATAGAATGCTTAATCGAAACTGCATTAGGCATGTCTAATATTAAAGAGATTGCAAAATCTAGTAATAGACTGGAGGCACTTCATTTTGGTGTGGCTGATTATGCGGCAAGCTTAAGAGCACGAACAGTTGTGATTGGTGGATTAAATCCTAATTATCCAGGAGACCAATGGCATCATGGATTATCGCAACTTGTTATGACTTGCAGAGCATATGGTTTAAGAGCAATTGATGGACCTTTTGGTGATTTCAATGACCCAGATGCGTATGTGGAATCTGCAAAAAGAGCTGCAGCAATTGGCATAGAAGGGAAGTGGGCAATTCATCCTTCACAAATTGAACTAGCGAATAAAGTTTTTTCACCACCAGAAACCGAAGTAAATAAAGCTAAAAGAATTCTTGAAGAACTTGAGAAAGCAGCAAAAGAAGGAAGAGGTGCGGCTCAATTAGATGGAAGAATGATTGATGCAGCTTCAGCTCGTATGGCAGAAAATATTGTGAATATAAATAAACTTATTCAAGGCGATTAAAATGGACATACACGAATATCAAGCAAAAAAAATACTTTCAGATTTTGGTGTTGAAATTCCTAGAGGAGGAATTGCGTATAGCCCAGAAAATGCCGAAAACAAAGCTAGAGAAATTGGTGGATCAAAATGGGTTGTAAAAGCACAAATTCATTCCGGAGCAAGAGGTAAAGCAGGAGGAATTATATTTTGTAATAGTGCCTTAGAAGTTGCTCAAGCAACAGATAAACTTCTTGGTAAAAAATTAGTTACAAATCAAACAGGTTCAGAGGGAAAAATTGTTAACAGAGTATATATCGAGGAAGCAACGAACATAAGGAAAGAATTATATTTAGGATTGGTTTTTGATAGAAGCTCAGAATGTATAATGGTTGTAGCTTCAACGGAAGGTGGAATGAGTGTTGAAGAAATCTCACAAGAAAAACCAGAAAGTATAATCAGATCAAAAATAGAAGCAGCAGTGGGTATGCAAAAATTTCAAGCAAGAGAAATAGCTTTTGGATTAGGAATTAAACCAGAACTAATATCAAGAACAGCAGATGCTATAATAGGATGTTATCGAGCTTTTAGTGAATTAGACGCTACTATGGTTGAAGTAAATCCTTTGGTGATTTCAGAGCAAGAGCAAATCTTAGCTTTAGATTGTAAAATGAGCTTTGATAACAATGCTTTATTTAGAAGAAATCAAATTTCAGAACTCAGAGACAAGACACAAGAAAATGTAAATGAAGTTTATGCATCTGATAGAGGTCTTAACTACGTAAGTCTTGATGGAAATATCGGGAATATAATTAATGGAGCAGGTTTAGCCATGGCATCAATGGATATGATTAAGTTAGCAGGAGGTGAACCAGCAAATTTTCTTGATGTTGGTGGAGGTGCTACACCTGAAAAAATTGTTAAAGCATTTAAATTAATATTAATGGATAAAAAAGTAAAAGTTATATTAGTCAATATTTTTGCAGGGATAAATAGATGTGATTGGGTGGCCGAAGGTATAATTCAAGCTTTGCAAATAATAGATATTAACATGCCACTTGTAATACGTTTGGCAGGAACAAATGTTGAAAAGGGTAATAAGATTTTAAAAGAAAGTAAAATTAATTATATTGAAGCAACAACTTTAGCAGATGCCGCAAATAAAGCGGTAAAAGCTTTAAAGGATTTAACAAAATAAATATGACAATTTTAATTGATGAAAAAACAAAAATAATAGTTCAAGGTTTTACTGGTAAAATAGGATCTTTTCATGCAGATGAAATGATAAAATACGGTTCAAATATTGTTGGTGGTGTAACACCTGGAAAGGGTGGACAGACTCATTTAGGTCTTCCAGTTTTTAACACAGTTAAAGAGGCAGTAAAAAATACAGGCGCAAGCGCTTCGGTGTTATTTGTGCCTCCAACATTTGCTGCAGATTCTGCTATGGAAGCTGCTGACGCAGGTATTAAAACATGCGTTGCTATTACAGACGGAATTCCATCTCACGACATGATTAAAATAAAACGTTATATGAGAAGGTATTCAAAGTCAGAAAAAATGACTCTGATAGGACCAAATTGTGCTGGTGTAATTAGTCCAGGTAAAGCTTTATTAGGTATAATGCCTGGACATATTTATAAAGAAGGTAATGTTGGAATTATCGGAAGATCAGGCACATTAGGATACGAGGCAGCGCAACAGTTAAAAGATTTGGGAATAGGAGTTTCTACAAGTGTAGGAATCGGTGGCGATCCTATCAACGGAAGTTCATTTAAAGATATTATTGAAATATTTGAAAAAGATAAAAATACAGAAGTTATACTAATGATAGGTGAAATTGGTGGTCCTCAAGAGGTAGCAGCAGGTAAATTCGCTAAAGAAAATATGTCAAAACCTGTAGTTGCTTATATAGCTGGTTTAACAGCACCAAAAGGAAGAGTTATGGGACATGCAGGTGCTATAGTTTCTGCGTATGGGGAAAGTGCAGTTGAAAAAGTTGAGCTGCTAGAAGAGTGTGGTGTAATAATTTCTAAAAACCCATCCGTAATGGGAGAGACTATAAGGCAAGTTTTAAATGGCAAAAGAAATTAATTATAAAATAAAGAATGTAGAACTTTCTAAAAATATAAATTTATTAGGAAATATTTTAGGTAAGGTTGTCAAAGAACAAGAGGGAATTAAACTTTATAATAAGATAGAGCAAATAAGATTTTTATCAAAAGCAAGCAGAGGTGCCAAAAAAAAAATTAAACTAAATGAAACAAAAAAATTTCGTCAATTAATATCAAGTATCAAAAAATTAAGCTCTAAAGAATCTTTAATAATAGCCCGCTCATTTAATAAATTTTTAAATTTTTCAAATTTAGCTGAGTCTCTTGATAATGTTCACAAGATAGATGAAAAAAAAAATCAAAAAAAACAAGAATCAGATTCATTTATTGTTTTAGAAGATGCAATAGAAAAATTAATAAAAAAAAAATCAATATCAAAAGAAGAATTTTATAAGTGTGCTAAAAATCTAAAAGTAGATCTAGTTTTAACAGCCCATCCAACAGAAGTAAAAAGAAGAACACTTATCCAAAAATATACAGAAGTAAATAATCTTTTAGAAAGATTCAATAAATCAAGAATATTTAAAATAAAAAATATTATAAAAGAAAAGAACAATTTAGAAAAAAACCTTCATGAAGAAATTACTTCAATTTGGAAAACAGATGAATTAAAAAGATTAAAACCAACACCAGTAGAAGAAGCTAAATGGGGATTGGCTGTAATAGAGGATAGTTTGTGGAATGCTGTTCCAAAAATTATATCTCGTTATGATAAGGCTATTCAAGATTATACAGGTAAAAAGCTACCAATTGATTACTCTCCGTTATTATTTGGCTCATGGATGGGTGGGGATAGAGATGGAAATCCCAATGTTACTGCAAAAATTACTCAAGAAGTAATTTTATTATCAAGATGGGAGGCTGCAAACTTATATGAAAAAGAATTTACTAAAATTATACAAAAATTATCAATGCATGAATGTTCAAATATTGTTAAAAAAAAATCAGGAAACAGTCATGAACCTTACAGAACTTACTTAAGACCAGTTAGGGACAAATTAAAAACTACACAAAAAGAAATTCAATCATTTTTAAATGAAAAAAAACCTTTAAATAATGCTTTAGTTATTCAATCAATTAATGAAATTATCAATCCTTTAAACATAGTTTATAAATCATTATGTGAAGTTAAGTGCGAGGCAATAGCAGACGGTTCAATTCTTGATTTATTGAGAAGAGCTCATACTTTCGGTTTAAATCTTGTAAAATTAGATATACGACAAGAGGCCAGTAGGCATGAAAAACTGATGACCAGCATTTGTAAACACTTAGGTCTCGGAGATTTTAATAAGTGGTCAGAAGGTGAAAAAAATATTTTTTTATCAAACGAATTTAATTCTAAGCGCCCCTTAATATCAAAAGCTATGAAATTTGATAAAGATGACAATGAAACATGGGATACATTTAAAATGATTTCAAAATTACCAAAAGAATGTATGGGAGCTTATGTTATCTCTATGGCATCAAAAGTATCAGACATATTGACCGTATTAGTCCTTCAAAAAAAATCCGGAATTAAATCATATTTAAGAATCGTTCCATTATTTGAAACCTTATTAGATCTTCAAAATGCAAGTAAGGTAGTTGAGCAACTTTATAATATCAACTGGTACTTAAAATATTTTAAAAAAAATCAAGAAGTGATGATTGGTTACTCAGACTCAAGTAAAGATGCAGGAAAACTTTCTGCAAGCTGGGCGCAGTATCGAGCTCAAGAAGAGCTACAAAATATTTCAAATAAATATAATGTTAATTTAACTTTATTTCATGGCCGTGGAGGATCGGTTGGAAGAGGAGGTGGGCCAATTTACGAGGCATTATTATCTCAACCTCCAGGAACTGTGAATGGACACACAAGGGTAACCGAACAAGGAGAGGTTATACAGCAAAAATATGCAACAGAATCTTTAGCAGAATATAACTTGGGCACATACATAGGCTCTGTTTTAGAGGCAACTTTGTCTCCACCAATAAAACCAAAAAGACAATGGAGAAAATTAATGGAAGAGATGAGTAAAATTTCCAGTAAAGACTACCGAAGTAATCTTAATGATAAAGATTTTTTAAAATACTACTTTAAAATAACACCACAAAAAATATTAGAACAACTTTCAATTGGGTCAAGACCAGCAAAAAGAAATAAATCCAAAGACATTGAAAGTTTAAGAGCAATACCATGGGTATTTGCATGGACTCAAATACGTTTCCTTCTGACTGCGTGGCTTGGAACTTTTAAAGCTTTAAATTTTGGAATAAAAAGTAAAAATATATTAAAAGAAATGGTGGTTAAATGGCCATTCTTTAATGCACAGATGGATATGTTGGATATGGTGCTAGTAAAAACAGACCAAAGAGTAAGTAAATTTTATGAAGAATGTTTGGGGGATAAAAAATTAAAATTTACAGGTGAAAGATTAAGAAAAGAATTATCATCACTGATACAAGTAAACAAAAAAATTATCCCTAATTATATTGTAGAAAAAAGAAAAGAATATAGAAAATCTATTAGAATAAGAAACACTTACGCCGAGGTATTGAATATTTTACAAGCAGATATAATGAAAAAACTAAATAAATCAAAATTAAAAATTAAAGATAAAAAATATTTAAAAGACGCAATGTTAATTACAATTGCTGGTATTGCAGCTGCCATGAAAAACGTCGGATAACCTTAAAGAACCAAGCCTTTTAAGGTTTCTATATACTCTTCAAACTCTTTTACAAAAGATTCAGTAGGTTTAATATTTTTTTTTCTTTGGTCAGTTGATGTTTTTTCTAAAAAGAAAAAATTTTTTTCACATGCTTCGTTAATTATTAGTGCAGATTTTGGTCTCGATGTTTTAAAAAGTTTTGTTTTAAGTTCTTCTACTGATAATTTTTCTTCATGCTTATATGCCGACATAACTAGTAGCATCATATGATAGTGTGAAGGTGATTTTCTAAAAAAGTAGTTACTTGAAGTGTGAGAATGTCTCATTTGCTCTTCCCAAAAATTTAGTAAATCTTTTGTTTTTTGCATTTAAGCCCTAACCTTCGATTTTGTTGGATCATAGAATGGAAAAGGAACAACTTTTGCACCAATTCTTTTTTGATGACCGTCAAGTTTACCCACCTCAACTTCAGTTCCGACTTCCGCATACTTTACGTCAATTTTGCAAAGTGCAATATTTTTACTAAGTTTAGGAGATAGCATTCCACTAGTTATTATTCCCACTTGTCCACGACCTATATGAACACAGTCTCCATTTACTGCAGGCTCATGGCCAACTAGTTCCAAACCAACTAATTTTTTTTGTGGATTTGTTTTTCTCTTAATTAATTCTTCTTTACCTATAAAATCATCTTCCTTAGTTTTAAGAGGAACGGTAAATCCAATTCCAGCTTCAAATGGATCTGTCTGATCATCAAATTCATAGCCATAAAAAATAAGACCAGCTTCAATACGAACCATATCCAATGCTTCTAAACCTAAAGGAGTAATATTAAATTCTTTTCCAGCTTCCCAAACTTTATCCCAGACTTCAGCAGCATCTTTTGGATGACACCATATTTCATAACCAAGTTCACCTGTGTAACCTGTTCTTGAAACAACAATCGGTGTTCCAGTTTCATGATCTATTCTTGCAATATTAAACCTAAACCATTCTAGCTC
>Ga0209089_10001367_pt1 | contig 22235 bp, 17 predicted proteins | sample ArcticOcean_MG_C_FD_187431 | JGI IMG/M metagenome (GOLD analysis project Ga0209089, IMG submission 187431) | Marine microbial communities from western Arctic Ocean - ArcticOcean_MG_CB2_150 (SPAdes) (version 2) | ecosystem: Environmental > Aquatic > Marine > Oceanic | place: Arctic Ocean: Canada... | reverse complement strand
GCGTTTGAATCGAGCGTTTGAATCGAGCGTTTGAATCGAGCGTTTGAATCGCTGTAAGGAAGGACGCTGGTCAGCGATTCCCTAGCAGGGCGGCACCAGGCCACCCGGCAAGAAGGGGGGGCGACAGGGCAGCGGTGCGCGGACCCAGCCGTAACGGGCCTCACCACTCCCTTGGCAATCCAGGGTCATCAGTGCCTCTGGATTCCATTCCCAGATGGCGGTCTGGCCCCAGCGATCTCCCACTTCGAGCGCTTCCTTGCGCGACAAGCCAACCAGTGCGAATCCCTCTTCGCGCCAGCCGCCATCGCTGGCAAAACCAGTGCCCTCCCACAGGGGTAGGTTTCTCGCATCGACCCAGTCCGCCAGATCTTCGCTGAAACGCAGGTTCTCCTGGTCCGAATGCGGTTCGCAGCGTGGATTCCATGCAGTGATGATGTGGATCGGGTCAGCCGCCGGGAACTCACCTTGAACGATTCCCTCGCTGATGGGCATCACTGCCCAGGACTCATGACGATCGGTAACGATTCTCAGCCAAGTTCGACTCCATGATTCCCGGACAGCGCGTAATTCTCTGGCACCGAGATGTTGAGTCATGGTTTCTCCTATACGCAATTCTCCTGGGTCGTATCACAGGAGAGAGGGTCATCGGTCGGATCTGAGCCACAATCGAACGGTTCCGGTGGTGTACTTCCCGACTGAAAAAGATAGTCGAGCAGTGTGACCACATCCGAAATATCGTTCGCGCCGTCGTCGTTACAATCCACTGAATCGAGACAATCAGGTGCGATGCCTCCCCCAAACAAATAGGAGAGGGCCCTCACCGCATCTGCAACGTTCCTGTCTCCATCGTCATTGACATCACCGCGTCTAAAGTTCGCTTGCGGTGTACCGACAATATAAGAACGCTCGAAGGTGGTCATTGAGTTCCCGGTGAAATCGGTCGCACGAATTCGGTAGGTCACGGTTGTGGAAAACCCCGGATCGGGAATGAGTCCTCGATATAAATCGTGTCCCATCCACGACATCTGAACCGGAGCAAATTGCGCTCCCGTGGACCACTCGATGATGACCGACTGGAAAAAGGAACCACGGTCCGATGTCATGTCATCTCGCACCATCGCCCGAACCCGGATCGGGCCCGCTCCCACCAGGACATCTCCCACCTCTTCCCAGGTCGGAATGGTCGGAGGTTGGGTGTCCGTTGCTGGGCCTTGATTGAGATATAGTCGATTTCTGAAGGAGCCGCTCTCCCCCTGGGCGGTGACCATGTCCAGATCCCCATCGGCATCCAGATCTCCCACCTCCACATCGAGAGAGCTATCGCCCACCGAAGAGATGACTCCGCCCACCAGGGTCAGGAAGCCGTTACCGTTGTTTCGGAGCATTCTTTCTGGCCCCCCGATGGCACAGATCACCACGTCCAGGTCTCCATCGTCGTCGTAGTCGAGAAACTTGCTATCGTTATCGTCGATATTGGGGTTCGACGAGTTGGGGAGCACCGTGGTGGTGACATTGGTAAAGGAACCACTGCCGTCGTTCTGGAATACTGCCTCACGCGATCCGATCCCCGAGTTCGCCCCAATCACATCGAGATCTCCATCTCCATCGAGATCTCCCAGGTCATAGGAATAGGTGTTCGAATCCGCCGGCAAGTTGCCGGACGTGGCATCGATGAAGACACCTCCCTGATTGATGTACAGTTTGGAGTTATTGTCTCGATGGCCCTCGATCATGTCGAGGTCGAGGTCTCCATCCAGGTCACCAAAGATCGAGTCCATCGGTGCCGACACATTTTGCTGAGGGAGTCTCTGTGAGGTTCCATTGGAGAAAAATCCATTACCATCGTTGATCCACAGCTGGGCCTGGCCCGACCCAAATCGAGTGGATCCTCCTCGGGTGTACCACAGGTCCAGATCTCCATCGTCGTCGATGTCTCCAAAGGAGCAGTGAGAACTGGACATGTTGAACTGGGGAATCCGTGCAGCGGACTCATCGGTGAAGAATCCAATACCGTTATTGATCAATAGTTTCTGCGGCGTCAGGAAATCGTTGGCCACTGCCATGTCCAGATCTCCATCCCCATCGACATCTCCGAATTCCACATCGCGGCCATACCCGGTGAGGATTCCAAGTCTGTTGACGGATTCGTCGGTGAAATTGGCATTCCCATCGTTGATGTAGAGCCTGACTTGCTGAGCCTGACCTGCGGATGAAAATCCAGATCCATTGGCAAAGCTGAGATCCAGATCACCGTCACCATCCACATCTGCGATCGCCACCTGGCTCGAGTATTCGTTGAATACCGGAAGTCGTCCGGTGCTCGATTCCAGGAACTGTTGGGCATCGAGGTGCGGCCCCCCGGCGATCGAGGACAGGAGCAACAGTGGTAGGGCCAGGAACGGGTTTTTCATGTTTGCGATCCTCCTGCCCGGAGAAATCCCGCAAATTCCACAACTACATGGAATCAGTGATTCGGGAACCTTTCATGGACCCATCCATCATACCGTCTACATTCTTCGAGGTGAACGGACCCTCTCGATTCTGGTTTCCTTTCCAGCACTGGCCGGAAGCGTTACCCTCTGATCTTGCTGATTCTCCCCACCCGAGACCACCTTTGTTGGAGGACTGAATGTCAGAAAAAAATCACCCCTGGGATCAGTCGATGCCCAAGGATCAATTCAGCAGGATGAAAGAGATCCTCTCGGCACCGAGTCCCATCGGCCTCGAAGCAGCGATGACCGAGGGAGTGCTGGTTCCGATGCTGGAGCAGTTCATTCCTGAAGGGTGGAAGATCCACCGTTTCCGCGGCAATGCTGGAATCGTTGTCGACACGATGCCCGATGCTCCCGAGGGAACTCTGACGGTGATGGCGATCGGACACGCCGACAAGATCCGCATGCAAGTTCGTAGCATCGGCGACGACGGAAAGATCTGGATCAACAGCGATTCATTTCTTCCCACCACCCTGATCGGACACGAGGTCACCCTGTTCTCGGAAAACCCGGAAAAACCTGGGGAATTCCGGAGCATTTCTGGTGGGACCGTGGAAGCCCTCGGTGCCATCCACTTCGCTGAACCGGCAATGCGCGATGGTTCCAAGGGGATCAAACCAACACAGATCTATCTCGAACTGCAACTCAGTGGGGATGAACGACAGAAGCAGGTTGAATCACTGGGAATTCGAGCCGGCGATCCCCTGCTTCTCGATCGACCGATTCGCCCAGGATTTGGGCCTGACAGTTTCGTCGGCGCTTACCTGGATAATGGTCTCGGCTGCTTCGTGGTCGAGGAAGCGGCGCGAATCCTCGCAGCTGGAGATTCGCTGAAGAATGTGCGCTACCTCGGGGCATTCGCCGCCTACGAGGAGATTGGACGCTTCGGCAGTCGCGTCATGGCAGGTGTGATGAAACCGGACGTCATCATCGGTGTCGATGTAAATCACGACTACGAAGCCGCTCCAGGCATCGGAGATCGCCGCTACGCTCCCCTCAAGATGGGTAAAGGAATGACGCTTGCAGTGGGCGCCATCGTCACCGCAGGACTCAACGCCATCATCCAAGATGCTTGCCAGGCGCAGGAGATCCCTTACCAGGTCGATGTCTGCGGAAGAGATACCGGCACCGACGCCATGGCTGGTGTTCTGGCCAGTGTCGATTGCGCTGCTACTAGCATCGGGTTTCCCATTCGCAACATGCACACCATCTCGGAAAGTGGTCACACCGCAGATGTCATCGCAGCCATTCACGCACTGGTAGCCACATTGAGAAGAATGGATGAGCAGGGAACCACCTCTGCAGATCTGTGCAACGCTCATCCTCGTCTCGATGGAATCGAGTCACTCTCACACGGATCCTGAGAACTCATCGGAGGTCGATGTCGGTCACCTGGCTACTATTGTCAGTTCTCTCCGTAACACCTCTTGCGGGCCAAGACGACTCAGTCCTCGAGTTACGCCCGCAGGAGTTGCTGCAAGAGCTCGATCACCCAGATCGCTGGCGCTGGATTCCAGAGCAGCGGATGCCTCCGGGCAACCTCTTCGATAGAGTGCTGGTGACCTCCTTCATCACTCCGGTGGTCTTCTTCCAGGGAGATGTCGGGGCCGGAGGTGGGGCCGGAATCACCGACCTCGACTTCCTCAACAAGCGGCGCAGTCAGTTCGCCAGCATCTGGACCACCTACACTTCTGAAGGCCAGCGACGCTTCTCCCTCTCCTGGGGAAAGTGGCTCTCTCATCTCGATGTACCGGGAAAAGGCGCACTCCAGGGAGATCGCGATTACATGGGCTTCTCGGTCCAACACTCGAAGACCTTGACCTCTCGGTTCTTCGGCCTGGGCCCGGAGTCCACCCCTCTCGATGAGGCGTCCTATTCACGGAAAACCAACTCGATCCAGATCGATGTCCAGAAATCGTTCCCCGAGATAGGGGGTGACTGGATCTGGAATCTCACGGGTACTCTGCAGTCAGACGATCTGGACAGCGGCAAGGTGACCGGGGCGCTCGATGTCCTGTCCGAGCATCCACAGTTGTTTGCAGAAGGAGATTCTTTCGATGCCCTGTGGATCCAGGCAGGGCTTCGCCACGATACTCGCGACGCACAACACCTCCCCTACCAGGGCCATTCGATCGGCGTTTCGATCAGTGCCGTTCCTCTGGTTCAAGATCGAAATGGTGGGGCGATCGCTTCATTGATGGCCACCTGGATCCGCCCCGTCACGCCACTCTTCCACGATGGCGGTGACCTGACCCTCAATCATCCTCCGATCGATTCCTGTGCCGCATATTGTTCTCTTTCCAGCACCATCGGCGATGTCCCCTTCTGGGCCCTTCCGACTCTCGGGGGAGATCACTTCATCCGTGGAACGATTCGCGGTCGCTGGCGTGATCGTTGCGCCTGGGCGACCGGTGCCGAATGGCGACCGTGGATACTGGAGGATGGTTTCCCACTCATTTGGGATCTGCGGATCGAGCGAGCAGGTCTCGCTCTCTTTGCCGATGCGGGCTCGGTGGCTCCGGAGATGGGGGCGCTATTGGATTCCGCAATTCATTCTTCAGTCGGAGTGGGATTACGATTCACCTTTGAAAGGCAGGCGCTCTTTCGCGCCGATATCGGCTGGTCCGATGAGGGAGACACTAATCTGGCCATCTCTTACGGGCTTCCCTTCTAGAAACCCGTGTCAGCGGTCTGATTCAGCTTCAGAGTTGTGCTGGAAATGGACTCTCGTCCCAGTCTCCGGGAGGAGTACTGCTGGCGATCATCATCGAATAAACATCATCTCGGATCAGATGAGCCCCAAACATTTCCATGTGAGGAGTTTGTTGCTGACAATCAAGTGCGCTGAATCCGAGAGTGTGAAGGTGCTCGATAAGAGCCACGATGCACATCTTTCCCGCTCCGGTTTCGAGGTGAAACATGCTTTCCCCGGCGAAAATCCCCCCGACCGCCAGCCCGTACATACCGCCGACCAGACGACCACTCTCATCCCATGCTTCAACGGAATGAGCAAAGCCCAGAGAGTGCAACTGGCGAAATAACAACTCGATGTCGTGGGAGATCCAGGTCTCGTGCCGCGCAGCACATCCTTCAATCACCGCACCGAAGGCTACATCCGTGGAAAACCGCAACTTCGACTTTCGGATGGCGCGCTGTAAGGAACGCGGAATCCGGTAGGTATCCCAGGTGATCAGTGCTCGTTCGGAGGGTCGAACCCAGAAGATCTTTCCATCACGCTGGTCCGCCATCGGAAAACAGCGTTCCATGTAGGCACGAAGTACCCGCGCCGGACTGACCGGAATGCCATCTTCGTCTCGGATTCTCTCTATCGGACGCACTTGTTCCTCCTACTGGTCGGATTGTACCGTATTGTGGTTCGCACTTCTCGCCTGGAATTTTACAGACTACAAGAAGCCGGAGACCTGGCCATGATGGATGACACACCGGAGTCACAGCACTCGTTGCCATCCGATGCGAATCCTTCATCGGGACAGATCTTCAGTCTTGGATATGGCCATCGATCCGTCGAAGGATTGATCGAGATCCTACGCCGCTATCAAATTTCATGGATCATCGATGTCCGGAGCCAACCCAGATCGAGGCGAATCGAATTTTGCCGGAAGGCCATCGAATCCCACCTCATGGCAGAAGGACTCGGCTATCTGTTTCTAGGTCATCAACTGGGCGGAAGGACCAGCGTCGAAAGACTCCTCGATGGCGAGGGGAATCCTGATTATGACCTGATCGAACTGACCGGACCGTTCCAGGAGGGTCTGGAGCGGCTCAAGAAAGGCTTCTTCGACGGCCATCGGATGGCTCTGATGTGTGGTGAACTGGACGCAGATACATGCCATCGCAGCCGATTGATCGGACGAGCATTGCTGCGAAATTCCATCGATGTGTTACATATCGGAGCCGATGCAGAAGTTCTGACTCGGCAATCTCGTTCGATCCTCAAGCCACCACCGCCTGCCGATGATCTCTCTGATCCATCACCCCTCTTTACCCATCGATGATCCGGGACCGTCCGCCAGTTCAGCTCAATTGCACCACTCATCTCCCATTACTCTTGTGCTAGCTTGAGGCTGCGCGGCTCCTGGCACTGTCCACCATCTTCTTCATCTGCACGCCAAGATCATCGAAGAGTGTGTAGAAGAGTGGCACGGCGATCAGGGTGAACAAGGTTGAAGAAGTCAATCCGCCGAGCATGACGATCCCCAGTGGTCGATAACTGGGTCCCATTCCCTCTGCCGGCAGTAGCACCAGTGGAAGTAATCCGCAAATCGTTGTGCTAGCAGTCATCAGGATCGGCCGAAGTCGAATTCTCCCCGCCTGCAGCAGCGCCTCTCTTCTGGTGGCACCCTGATCCCGATGTCGATTGATCGCGTCGACCAGAACGATGGCATTGTTGACAACGATACCCAGCAAGATCACGAAACCGGCGATGGCTGTGGTCGACAACGACTCTCCGGAGAGCCACAGGGTCCAGTAAGCTCCGCTGAACAGAAATGGAATACTACAGAGGATCGAAAGAGGGAGCAGCAGTGACTCGAACAGCACTCCCATCAACGCAAAGATCAACACGATCGCCAGCGCTCCCGCCTGAGCCATGTCGGAGAGGTCTGCCTCGAACTGGTTGAGTCCACCCTCGATGGCCACTGAATATCCTTCAGGTAATCGCATATCTTCGAGGATGGGGGCAATTCGACCCTCGATCTTTCTCAGATCTGAACCCTCCTCAAGTTCCAGTGCCAGCGACAGACTGACTTCACGATCCTCCCTGCGGATCATCGGTGGAGTTCTCGACATCTTGAGTGAAGCGACCGATCCCAGCGGAAGCGAACCCCCACTGCCATTCGAGATGGGTATCCCCGGAAGTTCGCCGAGGGTTGGCGTTTCGTCTTCGCTGTAAGAGATCCAGACGGGCAAGTCTTCACCATCGATCTGTGCCTCGGGTAGTGGAGCACCACGGAGCATCCAGCCAACGATACTGGAAAGGCTGGTCCCAGAGATGCCAAATCTCTGTGCCTGTTCACGATCCACCTCGACGGAAATCTGATCGGCTGTTCGGGTGTCATCTCCTCCTCGTGAGATCTCTGCGATTCCCGGCGCATCCGAGAGGAGAACTTCCAACTGATCGGAAATCTCGGTCACTCGCTTAGCTTCCGCTCCCTTGATCACCACTCTCAGGCGATCGGAATCTTGATTCATCTGCTGGCCACCAGAGAACTCGATGTCAACTCCCGGTAATCCAGGATCGTTACGGCGTAGCTCAGCGGTGAATCCAACCGTGTCTACCTGAGCTCCCGGGGGAAAGAAGAAAGCCAGGGTTCCACCGCTGCGACGAAACCATGCCGCTACGTCTTCGACTTCCCACTGCTTGGCGATCTCGAGGTATGACTGCCTCACCTTTTCCATCGTCTGATCGGAGTCGTACAGCGAGCGAGAGTCAGGAAAATCAACAGTCACCGCCACACGGTGGCTCGGTCCGGAAGCTGCAGACCTCACCGCCAACCACCTCAGCGGCAACGAAGAGGTTCCGAGAACCAGCAGCAGAAACCAGAAACAAGCCAGACGCTGGTCGAGAACCCGAGACAGGAGTCGCGAATACCATTCAGTGATGGCCCATTCCGGGCGCGGAGTCGAAGGCCTCGCCGCAGAAGTAAATCTCAGCCCCACTGGGATGAAGAGCAAGGCCACCAACAAACTGGCGATGATCGAATAGCAAACCGGAAGTCCAAACTCACCCAGCATCAAACGGGTATTGGAGTCTCCAGAGAGAAACACCAGCGGGATGAACACGGCAACGGTGGTCAGCGTTGCGAGCGTCACCGCCAACGCCACCTCTCGCACTCCCTTGCTCACCGCCTCTCCGGGATCGCTGGTCTGCGATGAACATCTGAATATGCTCTCCGAAACCACGATGGCATTATCGATCAGCATTCCGATGCCGATGGTGAGTCCCGTCAGTGAGAGCAGATTGAAGGTGCCGCCCTGTGCCCAGATCACCACGACCGCGATCAACAGCGACAGTGGAATGGCACCGGCAACGATCAGGGTGCTGGCGATTTCACGCATGAAGAGCCACAAGATCAGCACTGCCAGCAAGCCTCCCCATGCGCAGGCGTCTCGCAGGCTGGTGAGGGAGCTGGAAATTACCTCCCCCTGGTTAAAGAACTCCGAGAACTCGACCCCCTTCAGTCGTGAATCATCGCTGATCTGGCCTTCCAGAATCTCGCTGATGGCACTGCACATCTCGACGGTGTTGGCATCGGACTCCTTGGAGATATCGATGATGTTGCAAAGCCGTCCATTCAATCGGACCACGAAGTCCTTCATCCCGTACTTGATGCTCACTTCTGCGATATCGCCCAGCCTCAAGGAGTCGGTGACCGGAAATTGTCGAATGGATTCGAGATCATTGAAACGAGATCCAAGCCGAATCACGAACCTGCGCCCCGACTCCTCGACGGTTCCAGCGGACCCCTCGACGCTCTCTCCGCTGAGCCTGGTGATGAGTTTGCGCAGATCGATACGGTGGGCCCAGACTGCATCTGGATCCAGTTCGATACTGACCGCCTTCCCGACCAGGCCACGGACTTCCACCCTGGCCACACCTTCTACCGATTCGAGTCGTGGCCGTACGATGTTCTCCAGTAGTGGTTCGATGTCATCGTCATAACTACTGGTCACTCCAAGCGACACGATGGGAACATCGGTCTCGAGATCGAATCTGAAGATCCGGTACTTATCACTTCCTTCTGGAAGACTTGGTTTCAGCCTCTCCATCCGATCAACGATATCTGCATAGACTTCATTGACCGGTGCATTTCCAGAGATGGTGACGGTGATGCTGCAACCTTCACTGGTGGAAAAGCTACGGATCTTCGAAAGACCAGGAATCGTACGTATCAGTTCCTCCGCAGGTTCGGCGATCGTCTCGGCCACCTCCAGAGGAGTCGATTCCCTGACACCAATTTGAACTGTGATGGTCCGATCGATGAATCCAGGTGGAAACAATTGAAGCGGGGTGGAAAGGAGGGAAATCACACCGATCACGATGACTGTCAATAACAGCATCATCACCATCACCGGACGATCGAGTAGAGATCGCCGAATCGGTGCTGTCATTGTTGCGTCTCCGAAGAGCGTGAACCGATGTCCACCAGTGATGCAAATACCGGCACCACCAGCAGGGTCAGAAGGGTGCTCGCCATCAGGCCGCCGATCACCGTCAAAGCCAGGGGAGCACGAATCTCGGAACCTTCTCCGCTACCGAAAATCATCGTGAGATGTTCCGTGCCAGGCAAGCGAGAGAGCACTCCGGTGACCGGTATCAATGCCAACACGGTGGTCAGGGTCGTCATCAGGATCGGCCTCAGCCGCTTGCGCCCCCCTTCGATGAGAGCATCATTCATCGTCATTCCATCGGAACGAAGTCGATTGACCTGGTCGAGCAGAACGATGGCATTGTTCACGACAATACCTGCGAGAACGATCATTCCGATCGATGTCATCACGGAGATAGGAGTGCCGGTGAGCCAGAGGATTGGCACCACACCAACCACGGAGAGAGGGATCGACACCAAGATCACCAGTGGTTGTAGCAGCGATTCGAATTGTGAGGCCATGACGACGTACACGAGAAACACCGCCAGTGCCAAGGCTGCAATGAGAGACTCCAGTGACCTCTCCATCTCCTTCTTCTGCCCCACCACCTCGACCACTACATCTTCAGGAAGATTCAATTCAGAATTGAGATCCGCTTCGATCAACTCGGCGACCCTACCCAGGTCAAATCCAGCCATCTGAGCCGACACCACCTTCGCTCGCTGTCGCCCGATTCGAAGGATCTCCGATGGCCCCTCCTCGATGGTCCAGCTTTCCAGTAACTCCTCCAGGGGAATACTGCGTCCGCTCGGGCCCACCGCTACTCCGGTCGCCAGGATTTCTCCGATACTCGAACGATCTTCTTTCCGTAACCGAACCCTGACATCGACCTGACGCTCTTGCCTGCGCAACCGCGTCGCTACCGTTCCAACATTCTTGCTTTGCAAAGCATCCGCGATCTCGCGGGTACTGATGCCGAGTCGAGCCAGTCGCTCTCGGTCGGGTCGCAGATGGTATTCCGGGCTCCCCGGAGCGGTCGACGGCTGAACCTCGGAGACCAGTCGGCTGGCGATCAGCCGCTCGGTAATTTCTCGTTCGATCCGCTCCAACTCAGCACTATTTGGACCCCGTACCTCGACTTCCAGAGGAGCACTCATCGAGAAGAGATGAGGTCTCTGCACCTGGATGAGGGCATCGGGAAGATCGTCAGCCAGCGGCGCGATGCTGTCGATCAGTAGCTTTTCAGCAGTTGCGACATCGGTTCCATCGACGGCCAGCACCAGTTCGATCCGTGCGGTGTGTTCTCCTTCGGCAGACGCTTCCACATCATCACTGTCTCGACCGATTCTTGCGACCACCCGGTCCACTCCTGGCAAGGTGGCGATACTGCTCTCGAGCTGCCTGACCCGTTCATCGGTCACATCGAGAGGAGTTCCCACCGGTAAGGAAATCTGTACCTCGATCTCGCCCCGGGCCACTCTGGGGATCAGTTCCGATCCGAGTTGGGGAATCAGCAGCCCCGCCGCCACCACTGCAACTAACGCCATCATCAGGATCAACACCCTGTGATCGAGTGCAGACCGAATCCACCTGAGGTAAATCGTCTCACTGTGCTGGATGATCCGACTCGCCACCCTCAAGGGGCCCCCCGCCAGATGTCGGGATCGTTTCGCAATCGAGAAGAAGATACGTAACGCCACCAGTAGGATCAACTGAGCCACCGAGATCATGATGGATCCCACCCCGAGTAGCAGCAGTTCAACTCGATTATGAAGCCACAGAAGCGGTCCCATCAGAGAGAAGAAGTTGATCTTCTTCTTGGGATTCTCTCCCACCTGCGGAAGTTTCTCGATCGTCTCGATCAGCATCTCTTCCCTGATCGCTGGAGCCCGTGCTGCGAGCATCGGAACCAGGGTCAGTGAGACCACCAGTGCCGCCAGCAATGATCCGACCACGGCGACTGCCATGTCGCCGAAGACTTGACCTGCGAGGCCTTCGACAAAGACGATGGGGAAGAACACCGCAACCGTGGTCAGGGTCGATGCAGTCACCGCACCCGCCACTTCGGCTGCCCCTTCTATCGCTCCTCGAATCGGGTCTCCTGTCTCCTTCTGTTTGCGGAAGATCGATTCGAGTACGACGATGCTGGAATCCACCAACAGGCCGATTCCCAGGGCCAATCCACCCAACGACATGATGTTGAGGGATGTATCGGAGATGTAGAGCGGTACAAAGGTCACCACGATCGAGCAGGGGATCGCAATCGCCACCACCAGCGTGGTCGAAAGTTTGCCGAGAAACAGGTAGAGGACCAGCATCGCCAGCAGTCCTCCCACCAGCGCCGTCTGCCGTAGATCATCGATGGACCCCTCGATGAAATCGGCCTGATCGGAGAGTAAATCGATATTTGTTCCTGGCGGCAGCCATGAAGCGACGTGATCAGGCCGGCGAATGGCTCCACCACCCTGTTGCCCGAAACTGAATCCCCCTCGACTCTGCTCGGCGACATTTTCTCCGGCACGTTTCGCCTGCCATAGCTGAAGTTGCTGTTGCTCCTCGGCGGTCCCGAACACTCGTTCTCGAACGCGTTTCGAAACGGAGATGATGTTGGCATCTCCCTCCTTCAACACCTCGACAAACACTGCCGGCTGACCATCGATTCGAGTGATGACTCGGTCTTCTTGAAAAGATCGACGAACATCTGCAACATCTCCCAGCCTGACCACCGAGAGCCCCTCGCGCAGTAGCGGGATGCTGAGAATGTCATCCGAGTCGACCACTTCATTTCGTACACGAAGGATGTAGTCGACATCCCCATCTTCCAGCAATCCGCTGGCCTGGTCGAAGTTCTCCTCTGCAAGTCGCCTGGAGATCAACTCGATGGAAAGGCCGCGGCTTCTGACTCGCTCCTCCGAGACCTCGACCCAGATCTCCTCTTCCAGTCCTCCCCGAACTCGAACTGCTGCCACTCCTGGAACTGTTTCCAGCCGCCGCTCCACCTCTTCCTCGGCGAGAACTCGCAATCTCCCCATATCAGAAGAACCGCTCAACCCAAAGAGCAGCACCGGGTCGAGACGAGGGTCGTAGCGAAGGATGCTGGGACTCTCTGCTCGTTCAGGGAGATTCACCTGATCGAGTTTTTCACGGATGTCCTGGATCGCCTCGGCGAGATCCTGTCCCCAGGAAAACTCCAGGATGACATCACAGGTGCCGATCCTTGAGAGGGATGAGATCCGGCGGAGCCCGCTCACCACCGAGAGAGTTTTTTCAAGTCTTCGAGCGACCCGTTCCTCTACTTCTTCCGGAGCGGCTCCCTGAAGTTCGGTCCGAACAGTAATTGTGGGTCGGTCCACCTCGGGTAGCAGTTCGATGGGCAGTCGCATCAAGGAGACGATTCCAAAGACTACGATTGCCGAGGTGATCATGCAGAGTGCAATCGGCCGACTCACGGCACGTCCGATGATCTGTCTTGAAAGGGACGAGGGTGGATTCGATTCCGAATTCATCGGCTGGATACAGGGACCTAGCCCCTGTCCTCCTCTTCGATGGTCGCCTTCTTCTCCTCGACAATCGTCTCATCCTCGAGACTGACGTCCTCCACGGAATCACCATCTCTTAATCTCGCCTGGCCCCGGACCACGATTCTGTCTTGGATGGTGATCTGTGGAACTGAAGAGAGTACTTCGAGTTGATCCTCCGATTGAAGGCCCGGATCGATCTCCACTCGCACCGCCTTGTTCTCACGAACGATGAAGACGACCGAACGGTTACCCTCGAACAACCTCGAGTTCTTGGGAACAAGAAGCGCATTTTCGTGAATCCCCAGTATCAAAGTACAGGTCGCAAACGCTCCCGGCAGGAGAAGCTGATCAGGATCATCGACCTCGACCCGGACCCGGATGGTGCCCTCGCTGGAATTGACCGCAGGGCTGATGGCAGTGACCTTGCCCTGGAAGGTGCGACCACGAGCCGTTTCAGAGGTCACAATCGCCTCCAGGCCCAGACGCAACTCACTGAGGCGGCTCTGTGGAACACGAACCCATGCCAGGAGCGGTTGGGTTTTCATCACGGTCGCCACCTTCGATCCGATCGCGACATGCTCACCCGGCCGCAGGTCGATCATCTGAATCCGACCATCAAAGGGGCTGACGATTGCCGACCTCGATCGATCGAGACGAGCCATTTCCATTGCGAGGTTCGCTTTCTCCACTCCCTGCTTCTCGATGGCGAGGGTCAAATCCATCTTCTCGAGAGTGTGTTTGGACTTCTCGTGGTTGATCCGAGCTTCCTGTTCGGCATAGCGACTCGCTTCGAGAGTTTCTTCCGATGCCAGTTTCACAGCATCCCCATCGAAGAGGTTTTCTAGCCGCTGGCGCTCTGCACTGGCTCGATCGAGGGCCACCCGTGCCAGATCCGCTCCGCTGGCCACTTCCTTGAGAGTCAGTCTGGCACTGCCGAGGCGATGAGTCGCTTCCGCAAGAAGGATCGCCTTTTCTCGAATCGCAAGATCCAGATCGGTCGGATCGAGGCGAAGAATCAGCTCACCTTCACTGACCCCGGCTCCTTCATCGAGTGGGACTTCCGTGACTACCCCGGAGACGCGCGTGGTGAGGTCGACCCGATCGAGAGCTTCCAGATCGGTGCTGATGGAGAGGGTTTGTTGGACTGAATCAATCCAGCAGGCAGCAGTCTCTACCGGGGCAATGCGCTCGGCACTTCCCTTCGGAGATGATGCGCCACCCATCTCAAAATTGCCGGAACATCCAGATATCCAGATGAGTAGAATCGTGATCTTGAGACCTGAAACCAAGAGTTGGGAATTGCTGAGGTTCTTCAAAGAAATGAGCATCCATCCATCCGGTCCAGGGTAAGTGCGGGAGGACCCAGACCAGGCAATATGACCTGAACGCAGTCTGCCTAGTTCCGATCATGGTGTCAACGACATGTGACCCCAATCGGCACCCTCATCGACGATGCCAACCACCTCTCAGCGGCTTCATTTCAAGGACGCAAATCCACTGAAGAGCGGCCAGAAGTTCAAGATCGCAGAGCATTGCCTACACCCCCTGGGAGTTGGCAGCGTTGTCTCTTGGCGGGCTGGGGATCCTGTTCAGCCTCATATACGCCAGCAGCGGAGTCGCTCGTTCCGCCCTAGATGACAAGGCAGGCAACAGCGAGTAAAATGCCTCCCAGTTCGACGATGCCGTTGACGATCCTTCGTATCGCAGGTGGTCGTCATGAGAAGTTACCAGCGGAAAACTTATGGGAGACTAAGATGGAAAAAAACAACTCAACACGGATCGATGGCTTGAAGAGGGAGTTAGAAGAATGTGGAAAAGCGCAGTGGAGGAGCCCCTCACTATTTGTTGGGATTCTTGGCGCATGCGCAATCGGTTACCATGTTGTCACTGATTCACACGTATCTTTTTTGATCGGTGGGATTGCCGGGTTATCGGGCTTCTATCTCTGGGCGAAACTCCGTAGGGCATACAGGGATCTTGCAAAGGTATACGAAGCAGAGCTCGATGCGGCAAAGAGCCAACAGTAATCAAAGTTCGCTAACAATCCAATGCACTGGACTCGCTAGCGGGTGCCAGCGAGTGTTAGTACCCGACAGCCCTGATCCACTTCCTGGCATCATCTTGATCCGGCCCCTCGACGATCAACACAGCCGGTTCAAATCGGTTCAAATCGGTTCAGCCGAAAGATCTTGACCACCCTGGATCCGTTGACCACTGCGAGTTTCCGCCCCCCGTACTTGGCCAGAAACTCCTGGGAGGACCCGATCTCAGGGTCCGAATAACGATCACAGGTGAGGTCGTTCAATTTCCAATTCAACCTGAGGTGGCTCGAACTCCAAGATTGTTGAGTTTTTGCCGTGAAGATGGCTGATGCGACATGAACCGCTTCACCATCCAGGTCTTGAAGTGTTCGGGTGAGGTCCGTTGCTGAGCCACCCATCCTTGTAATGAAATGACCACGAGCAGTCGTTCCTCACCGCTGCGAAGCCCTTTCGGTGGAATTTCGTGCCACATGGAGAGATGGTACGCAGCATGGAAGCCGATGAAAACCAACAAGATCCCTCTCGGGCGACACTCGGTGTCGTCGAAGGGATCGGTGCTTATCTCTGGTGGGGGATGCTGACCACCCTTTACTTCCACTGGATGAAACGCACAGACCCTCTCGAACTGGTCGCCTGGCGAGTTCTCGGAGGCTTGCCGGTGATGCTGGTGATCGTTCAGATCCGCGGTGAGTTCCCGATCCTTCTCAAAATTCTCCGCGATCGTCGTTCCGTCATCGCCCTGCTCATCTCGGGACTCCTCATCCTGTTGAACTGGCTCACCTTCATCTTCTCTGTCTTGAATGAACGCATCACCGAAGCCAGTCTGGGTTATTACATCAATCCCCTCGTCTCGGTGGCTCTCGGCGCCATCTTTCTCGGTGAAAGACTACGACCATTGCAGTGGCTTGCCGTCGGCCTCGCTGGAGTAGCGGTCATGCTGCTGGCCCTCACCACCGGATCATTACCGTGGATCAGCCTGGTTCTGGCCTTCTCCTTCGGCGGCTACGGGCTGGTACGCAAACAGGTCAAGGCTGAATCAGAGGTAGGACTCTGCATCGAGATGCTTCTGCTACTGGTTCCGATGCTCGCTCTTCAGGTGTGGCTCACTGAATCGGGTCGAACCATCTTCCTCACCGATGCTCCCCTGACATGGGGGTTACTGATCGGCGGGGTGGTAACGGTAGTTCCGCTGGTTCTCTTCTCCCGATCCGCCAGAAAATTACGTCTCGCCACCGTCGGCTTGCTGCAATACATCGCTCCATCGGCACAGTTGTGCGTGGCCGTCTGGCTGGTCGGAGAAGTGATCGGAGATCGCTGGCCTGCATTGACCCTGATCGGGCTTGCGGTACTTCTCTACAGTTTCGATTCGATCCGAGCCCACCGAAACCGACCCTGATTCGCTTCGAACCATTCCAATTCTTCGGAATATACCTACTTGCCCTGTTGTCGAGGTACGGCATCATGCAGGTCCATGTTGACCCGCAACATGAAACGAGCCACTCACATTCCTGAAATCGTCTGCCTGCAGAAGCAGTGCCCTCAGCATTACCCAAATTGCAACTCGAGGAGGCCACATGAATAAGGGATCTTCCATCCAAAAGAGCCCCAGCACCCGTTCATCCGCTTTCGCAGATTCCGTTCGATCCCATGTCGGAAAGACCGTCGTCGGACTCGATCTGGTGGTGGAGCGCACTCTCATCTCACTTCTGACCGGTGGCCACTTGCTGCTGGAAGGGGTACCGGGAACCGCCAAGACTCTGATGGTGCAATCGGTCGCACATGCCATCGAACTCGACTTTGGCCGCGTCCAGTTCACCATCGATCTGCTGCCTTCCGATATCGTCGGTTCCGAGATCCTCGACAAGGACAGCGGCGAGTTCCGCATTCACAAGGGTCCCATCTTCGCCAACCTGCTGCTCGCCGACGAAATCAATCGTGCATCTCCCAAGGTCCAGTCCGCTCTGCTGGAAGCGATGCAGGAACGAAGAGTCACCATCGGTGACAACACCTTTTCTCTGCCGTCACCCTTTCTTGTCATCGCAACTCAAAATCCTGTCGAACAGGCAGGAACCTTTGAACTCCCGGAAGCACAGCTCGATCGCTTTCTGATGCGACATCGACTGACCTACCTCGACCCCGAGGATGAAACGGAAGTGCTACGCAGAGCGCTCAAGTTGAAACTGAAGCGAGGAGCCGATGGCGGTGCCATGCCGATGACCGCCTTCGATGCCATCGAGAAGACCGCCCCCCAATCGGTGGCCGATCTCACCTCTGCGATGGAGCAGGTCCTGGAAGTGCATGTCAGCGAGGTATTTGTTCGTCACTGCGTCGATCTGGTCAACCGGACCCGCGATCACGCCGATATCGAACTGGGCGGATCTCCACGGGCTGGAATTGCTCTGGTTACCGCTTCTCGTGCGCGCGCCTACTTGCATGGCCGTGACTACGTCGTGCCAGAAGACATCTTTGCCCTCGCAGAAGACATCGTGCTGCACCGGATTCGCCTCTCCTACGAGGCGGTCGCACGAGGACGCACCGGTGAACAGGTGCTGGCAGAAATACTCGATCAACTGTCCTGATGGGGGCCGCCGTGGATGTGACTCACCCATCTCTTCCGCCGCCGGAAGCACTCGCACACCACGAGTTCGAGATGGTGGTACGCAGACTCGCCGATGATCTCGCTCACGGTGCCGATGCCAGCGTATTTGTCGGCAGCGGTCTGGAGTATGCGCAATCGCGGCCCTACAGCGCCGGAGATCCGATCCAACAGATGGACTGGAAGGTCTCTGCCCGCACCGGCGAGCCCTACATCAAGGAGTACGACACCCTCAAGCGTGTGCCCGTGCAGATCATTCTCGATACTTCCGGTTCGATGGTCGCCACCTCTACCCCGTTATCGAAATACCAACTAGCGGTGTGGTTGGCGGCAGCTCTCGGAACCGTGGCCCAGCGAAGGATGAGCCCCGTACGGCTTCTCAGTGGCGGGTCGAGATCGATACGATCCACTGCGAGTCTCTCGCGAAGTATCCTGCGCCAATCGATGGATGTACTGCGCCAGACAGATCCCGATGAACAGACTCGACTCGCTGAAGCCCTCGACATGATGCGAGCCACTAGCAAGCAGCGCAGTGTCGTCATCGTCCTCAGCGATCTACACGACCCGGATGCCATCGATGCGATTCTTCGCACGTCACACGCCCACGACACCGCCGTCATCGAATTGCAGGATCCGGCGGAAACGGGTGCCCTCGCTGCCGGTTTCTTGCGCGGAACCGAAGCGGAAACCGGTGCTCAGTTCCTGGCCGGAGACAAGACTCGTTGGGGCATCGATCCAGAAGAAGGTAGAAGAGCAGATCTCTCTCGTGGCGGTATCGATCACCTGCTTCTTCACACCGATCGGAACTTCATTCCAGAAGTGCGTCGCTTCATCTCGGAGCGTGGCCAGGGAGGCCGATCATGAGATGGTTCTCGATGCTGATCCTGATGATCACTCTTGTTCCAGCAAGTGCTCTTTCCGCAGCCCCTCTGCAGACCGAAGCGAAGCAGCCAGCCACTGGAACCGTAGGAATCGAGGGGCAAGTACTGCTCCACTGGAGCGGCAAGCCGCTCGAAGTGGCGCCGATTCCGGAAGACTCACCGGTACTGGTACGCATCGCTTCGATCACCCCTGGAGATGGGGATGAGAAGGTATATGACCTGCGATGGATCGCCATGTTGCCCGGTGAGCACGATCTGTCCCGGCTTCTTCGTCATGGTGAAGGCGCTGCGGCGAACCAGTTGCCCGCGATGAACATCTCGGTCAGTTCGCTTCTGCAGGAGAACCATGAGGGCGGATTGAAACAGATCCCTGGACCGATCTCGCCGATTCTAGATTTTCCCGCATGGGTGCCGTGGGCAGTGGCGGTCTTCTGGCTGATCCTGCCGCTGACGATTCTGATGCTGATTCGCTGGCTCAGGAAAGCGCCTCCCCCTGCTGTTGCGCCGACACCTCCGCCGACCCTCGCCGAGTTGCTGCGACCGCTGGTGATCTCGGCACTCGCAGGAGATCTCGATGATGCACAGAAGGCGACGATGGAACGGGTCCTGCTGGCGCACTGGCGTGTCGATCTGGATCTTGGAAGTTATCGCCACGGCGAGGGAATCCAGAAACTGAGGGCCCACCCCGAGGCAGGCATCTTGCTGGTGACCGTCGAACAATGGCTGCATTCTGGTCGCGACGAGGCGGTCAGTGAAAAACAACTGGAAGATCTGCTGGCACCCTATGCCACGCCGATCCCTGACACCATCGAGGAGGGCTCTTGAGTTTTGCTCATCCCTGGGTGGTGGCGCTGTGGCTGGTGCCGATGTTTCTGCTGCTGTGGGAGGCGTTTCGCAGCGGCCCGAGAGTCGCCATGCCCTTCGATCATCGTTCTCATAACAAGAGACCGTGGTTGCGTCGGTCGCTATGGCTCGCCGCAGCCTTTCCCCCACTGATCCTGGCGGTCACCATCGCGGTGATGGCAGGACCCCAGGTGATGGGAGAACCACAGATTCGCCGCGAGATCACCAACATCGAGATCGCCCTCGATGTCTCCGGTTCGATGGGAGTCGCCATGAGTGATGGCACCCTGCGCAGCGAAACCGCCGTCGAATCGATCCAGCAGTTCTGCAAGATGCGTAAGGGAGATGCCTGCGGCCTGACCATCTTCGGCGGTGAAACGATCCGCTGGACACCACTGACCCTCGACCTCGATGCCATCGCCCTCGCCACGCCATTCATCGATGCGAGAAAGATGCCGCCTCACATGAACTCGACCGCCATCGGCCGGGCACTTCGAGCCTGTATGGGCAGCCTCTCCGAACAGGAAGAAGGAGACCGCCTCATCGTACTGGTCAGCGATGGTTTCTCCTCCGATCTCGGCGGCGGTGCTGCGCGCCAGATCGGTCAGGAACTGGCCAGCCTCAACATCGCCCTTTACGCCATCTTCATCGGCAGCGGCTCCGCACCGGGGCAATTGTACGAGGTGGTCGGCCAGACCCAGGGTGAGGTTTTTGCGGCTCACGACTCCGCGGCATTGCAACGGGTCTTCGATCACATCGATGCGATGAAACCGGCCAAGTTAAAACCGGCAGGCGCTCGCCCCATCGAAGAATTCTCTCTGCTGGCGTGGATCGGCCTATCCCTACTGGGAGTTCACCTGTTCACATCTCTCAAATTGCGGATAACTCCATGGTAGATCCTCAACAATTGATCTACTCGGCTGCAGTCATCGCACTGCTGGCACTGATCCTGGTCGCCATCGGCGAGTGGTTGCATCTGGGTAGGATTCGCCGCATCGAGAAGCTCGCCTTCGGCGAAGCGGGCCCGCAGCCGTGGACGAAGTTGGCGCCGCTTCTTCGCTGTCTGGCGGTGACGATGCTGGCGGGCGGGTTGTGGGTGCTCGCTCATCTGGAGAGCAAACCTCCGGAGATCGATCCCGACAAGGAGCCGTCGCAACACCTGCTGGTGGCGCTCGATGTCTCGCCCAGCATGTACCTCGAGGATGCCAGCGAGAAACGCAACCAGCGCCGAGGTGAGCGCGCATCGGATGTGCTGGAGGCGTTGTTTGCTCGACTCGACATGACCCGCACACGAGTTTCGGTGATCGCCTTCTACACCGAGGCGATGCCGGTGGTGCTGGAATCTTTCGACATCAACGTGGTGCGAAACGTGCTCAATGCGCTGCCGATGGAACACGCCTTTGAACCGGGCCAGACGCAGTTGCAGAAGGGCGTCGAGGAGGCGCTGAAGTACGCCAAACCATGGCCCAAGGAGACAGCGACGCTGGTCGTGGTTTCCGACGGAGATACCGTCGACGGCGTCCTGCCGCGGCAGATTCCCATCTCCATCGCCGATGTGCTGGTGATCGGGGTCGGCGATCCGCACAAGGGCTCACCGGTGGCGGGCCGCACCTCGCGCCAGAACAAGCAGGCGCTGGAACGGCTGGCGGTACGCCTCAAAGGTCGCTACCACGACGGCAACACCAAGCACCTCCCATCGGACCTGGTGCGTTCCCTGTCGATGGCGGTGCCATCGATCCAGGATCAGACCTTCCTCAGAGATCTCGCTCTCGCCATCACCGGCATCGGCGGCACCATCATCGGCCTGCTACCATTATGCTTGGCCCGCTTCGGCAGCCGCCGCAAGGTGGTCGTGATCACTTCCTGACGGCGATGTAAGATCCTGGCTGTGGATCGCGGAGCCGACAAAACACCTTCGGCTCGACATGGTTGATCTGCTGGAGGAAGTATGACCAAGAAGTTTGTCCGATACATCCCGGATCGTCCTGTCGATGCCGTGCCGGTGGTCGGGTTGAAGATCGACGATGCGACCTGCGGCGATCTTCCTGCAGTGGCAGACCTCATCGCACAGCGAGAACGAAATGATCCCGCATCTCACCTGCAATACCTGAAGGCGCAAATTGGCGAGGGGCCTGATTCCTGCCAGATCTTCATTGTTCGAGTCGAGCAGGAACTGGTCGCCTACGCTCGAATCAGCCGGCACCACTACCCCGATCTGCCGGCCGGCTGGTATCTCACCGGGTTGGTGATCGCTGACGATCAGCAGCGCCGTGGCATCGGTCGGGCCGTCACCGAACATCGCCTTCACTGGCTCCGATCGAGAAGCGACTTCGACCAGATCGACCAGCTCTACTACTTCGCCAGTAGCCGAAACGATGCGAGCAGAGACCTCCACGCCCGCCTCGGCTTCAGCGAGATCGAACGCAACATCTCGGTTCCCGGATGCACCTTCGAGGATGGGATCGGCATCCTTTACTCGCTACCACTGAACGGGCGACACTGAACAGTCGCAGTGGCACCATTCTGCAATCAAACCACCTGTCCTTCGACATCGACATGGCTCTTGCTGCCGATCAGGGCACGGCGTTGGTGAGCCTTCCCGAAAAAACGGTACCACCCTTGTACCGTTTTTTTTGCTCCAGATTTCAGTCGAGAGGAAAAGCGAATGGCGATATGAATTGAGAATCGAGATTACAGTCGGGTAGTAATTTAGGAAGTAATTGAAGCAGAGATTCGCCGCTTGCACTCCC
>Ga0209089_10001366_pt1 | contig 22241 bp, 19 predicted proteins | sample ArcticOcean_MG_C_FD_187431 | JGI IMG/M metagenome (GOLD analysis project Ga0209089, IMG submission 187431) | Marine microbial communities from western Arctic Ocean - ArcticOcean_MG_CB2_150 (SPAdes) (version 2) | ecosystem: Environmental > Aquatic > Marine > Oceanic | place: Arctic Ocean: Canada... | reverse complement strand
CTACATAACCAAGATGCGAATTTTATGAGTCTGAGAGTGTAAAGTCGAGTAAGGATTACACATTAAATCTAAAATGAATAATATCTCCATCTTTAACAATATATTCACTGCCTTCAGACTTTAGTTTTCCTGCTTCTTTTGCTCCGGATTCACCGCTGTAGTTTATAAAATCTTCATAACCAATTGTTTCTGCTCTGATAAAGCCTTTTTCAAAATCAGTATGAATTTCACCAGCAGCTTGAGGTGCTGTTGAGCCAGATTTTATGGTCCAAGCTCTAACTTCTTTTACTCCTGCTGTAAAATAAGTTTGTAAAGAAAGCATTTCATAACTTGCTCTTATGAGCTTGTTAAGACCCGGCTCATCCATACCCAAATCTTCTAAGAATTCTTTGCCTTCTTCACGGTCTAACTCTGCTATTTCAGCTTCTATTTGGTTACAGAGTATTAGCACCTGAGAGTTATTAGAATTTGCATAATGAACTAATTGATCAACTAAAGGGTTCTTTTCTCCTAGATCCTCTACATTTGCTATATAAAGGCAGGGTTTTGTTGTTATTAGCTGTAATTCTTTAAAATAGTCTACATTATTAATATAAAAATCCGAGTGCCTGCCAAGAACTCCTTTATTTAACTCAGCTTCTAGAGACACGAGTCTTTCTTTTGCAGCTAATACTTCTTTGTCGCCGCCTCTTGATGCTTTTTCAAGTCTTTGTTTTGCATTTGAGATAGTCTCAAGGTCTGCAAGTAGTAATTCTGTTTCTACAGTTTCTAGATCCACAACCGGGTTTATTTCATTATGAACATGAGTTATATCGTCGTTCTCAAAGCACCTTACGACATGAATAATTGCTTGCGTTTCTCTAATATGAGAAAGAAATTTATTTCCAAGTCCTTCTCCTTCTGATGCACCTTTAACTAATCCTGCTATATCAACGAATTCAGTGGTTGTGGGTATGACTTTTTCAGGGTTTACAATTTCAGCTATAGAGCTAAGTCTAAAGTCTGGTACCGGGACTATACCTTTGTTCGGTTCAATCGTACAAAACGGAAAGTTCTGTGCTTCTATGCCAGCAGAAGTAAGGGCGTTGAAAAGAGTAGACTTCCCTACATTTGGTAAACCAACTATTCCACATTTTACGCTCATGGATTAATTATCCTCATTTGTGTGCAGTTTCAACATTGCTTCTTGCCATTTAGATTGAATAACCAGATCTATACTCTCTAAAGAATCTTTCATGTTTATTTCTATTAGATCTCTTTCTTTACTGCTTGGTTTTGTTAAAACGTATTTTGTTACATCCCTTTCTTTACCTGGGTGCCCAATACCAATTCTTAACCTTTTAAATGATGATTCGCCTTTAAGATGGTCAATTATATTTCTTAGACCGTTATGTCCTCCATGACCTCCCATTTCTTTAAATTTTAAATTGCCAAAAGGCAAGTCTAAGTCATCATGAACTACTAGAATTTGGTCAATCGGGATATTTAGAAAGCTTATTGTTTTTTTCACTGCAATGCCACTTTCATTCATGTAGTGGTCTGGTTTGAGTAAGTGCAGCGTTGTGTTAAATGCTAGTACTTTTCCGTAATTGCCTAGAAATTTTTTCTCTTTCTTTAATTCAATACCGTACTTGTTTGCAAGAATGTCAATAAAGTCTTCACCAACATTGTGTCGAGTATGTTCGTATTGTTTGCCTGGGTTTCCTAACCCCACAATGAGTAAGCTCATGAATAGAATAGGGGGGTAACAGAGAAGGTCTTATTTTTCAGATTCACCTTCTGAACTTTCAGAATCCTCAGAACTTTCTTCACCTTCTTCACCTTCTTCACCTTCTTCACCTTCAGATTCAACGATTTCAGGTTCAATGTCTATAATTTTAGCTTCTGTAACAGAAACCACAGCCTGATCTCTATCTTCACCTAATGCTAATACAGGAATTTCAACCCCTTCAGGTAGCTTCAGAGCAGAAAGAAATACTGAATCCCCTATGTTCATCTCTTCTACGTCTATTTCTAAATACTCAGGTAAATTTGATGCAAGACAGCTGATATCAATATTGTTGATTAGATGAGAAACAACTCCTCCATGCATCTTCACCCCAACACAGGATTCTTCATTGATAAATCTTATAGGTACAGAAATACTAATTTTTGTATCTGGGTTAACTCTCATCAAATCTGCGTGCAAAACTCTTTCAGTAGCTGGGTGACGCTGTATCTCTTTGATAATTACATTCTCTTCTTTTCCTGCAACAGAGATACTAAGAATTTGAGTAGTGAATCCGGGTACCGAGGATGCCTTAGAAATATCTTTTTCAAGAATTGAGATTCTTAGAGGTTCTTTAGTTCCGCCATAGATAATGGCAGGTACTGAGCCACCCCTTCTTAAAAGTCTACTAGAAGACTTCCCTTCTATTTCTCTATTCTCAGCGTTTAAACTTACTTGCTCACTCATCTCTTGTCTCCATATCTATAAGAACATTGCGCTTATAGATTCTTCATTATTAACTCTTCTAATTGCCTCTGCCAAAGTAGGTGCCATAGTGATTATTCGTATCTTCTTGCAGGCCTGTGCTTCTTCAGAGAGCGGTATGGTATCCGTTACAACCAATTGATCAAGCTTTGATTGAGAAATTTTTTCTATTGCATTACCTGATAAGACAGGATGGACAATATAAGCATAGACTTTGGTGGCACCTTTTTCTTTTAATGCCGAGGCAGCATTGCACAAAGTTCCAGCCGTATCAGCTATATCATCAACAATAATACAGTCTTTATTTTCAACATCTCCAATCACATTTACGACTTCAGATTGGTTGGCTTCATCTCTTCTTTTATCAATAATAGCCAGATCAGAAAGTCCCAGCACTTTAGCTAGTGCCCTAGATCTAACAACACCACCTACATCAGGAGAAACCACCAGCTGCCTATCCGAATTTATTTTTAAGATATCGTCTCTCATTACTTTCGTTCCATAGACATTATCAACTGGTATATCAAAAAAACCTTGAATCTGTTCAGAATGTAATTCCACCGTTAAGACGCGATCTATACCTGATCTTTCTAATATATCAGCCATAACTTTTGCGCTTATCGGAACTCTTTCAGATCTTACTCTTCTGTCTTGTCTGGCGTATCCGTAATATGGAACAACAGCGGTAATCCTTCCGGCAGAAGACCTTTTGAGTGCATCTACCATTATTATAAGTTCAAGAAGATTATCTCCAGCCGGAGCGCAAGTAGGTTGAATTAAGAAAACATCCTTCCCCCTGACATTTTCTTGTATGCTAATACTGATTTCACCGTCGCTGAAGGTATCTACCTTAGCTTCCCCCAGTCTAATTCCTAATTCTTTAGAAATTGCTTCAGATAGGCCTCTATTTCCATTTCCGGAGAATAAAACTAACCCATTTCTTTGAGAATTCATCATATCTATTTTTCCTCACAAAACTTGGCTGGGGTGGATGGATTCGAACCATCGCATGGCGGCATCAAAAGCCGCTGCCTTACCGCTTGGCTACACCCCAATTCAATGGCGCGTATTTTATTCTAAAATTTGTAATAAAGGTGAATGATCTAAACTTTTTACTAAAAAAGCTTCAGGTAAATTGATCAGCTTACTTTCTGCATCTTGTTTTGAATCACATTCTAAGAAAATCGCTGATCCTGTACCTGTTAACTGAGGATTCCCCAACAATTCAAGTTTTTGGAACAGAATATCTAGTTCCCTGTAGTTTTTTCTAGCCCACTCTGTAAAAGAATTTATTCTCTTCCCTTGCAAGAAATCATCTTTAGAGATAAAAGCTTCATTTGGTGTGTCTAAGCTGTCAAAAGCTATTTTTGTACTTATTTTTGTTTCAGGCAAGAACAATAAAAACCAACTTTCCTTTAATTTTAAAGAAGAAAAAATTTCTCCACGTCCTTCTGACCAACAAGAATAACCATTAATAAAGAAAGGGATATCCGAACCTAGTTCAAGGCCTAAAGCTTGTAATTCTTGTTTGCTATAATTTAAATTCCATATTTTATTTAGAGCAATAAGTGTGGCAGCAGCGTCAGAACTTCCACCACCCAAGCCCTTTTGTTGGGGGATATTTTTTGAAAGATTAATTTCTACTCCCAATGAGGAATTAGAGTCATTTCTTATTAGTTCTGCTGCCTGGAGTACAAGATTATTATTTATAGGAGGAGATTCATTTAAAACAATTTCATCTTTTATTAGGTAAAACTCCAAGACATCAAAGAGGTTTATGAAACTAAAATAACTTGAGATTTCATGATAACCATCACTTCTTTCTCCTAAGACTTGCAAGTGAAGGTTTAGTTTTGCTGGAGCTTTAATTGACAGCTTATTCAATGTATTTTTTATTGATAATCTCTAGTTTTATTTGGCTATTCTCAATAATAATTCTTTTAGGTAATTTAAACCCATTAACCGAGGTAATACCATCTGGATACTTGACGCTCCAATCTGAAGGAAGTTCCTGCTCTTGACCAAGTAAGTTTTTAAGAAGATTCTTTAAAGTAAGGTTCTGTTGACGAAATTGATACTGGAAATTCATTTCACTTTCATAGAATAATTCATTGATATTTATTTTCTCATCTAATAGAAAGTTAAGTTTTTTTTCTGGAAGTAAATAGTTTTTTCCAACTCTTAATTCAATTGAATTTCCAATCTTTTTTATCACAAAATAGCCAGTTTCCTTGATATCGTTGATCGAAGCCTTAAACTTGCCTTCAAGAGTGTAATTAGATTGGAACTCAATATCTTTTAATTCCAAACTTTTTATCAATTGAGGTTTAGTACTGCAACTAATAAGAAAAAGACTAGTTATAATAAATAATAGTAATAATCTAAAGTTTAAATAATGAGAATTCATAGCTTAATAACAAATCTTGAAGGTTTAACGGGATGATTGAAAGCATTTTATCTAAATTAGCAGAAATTGCTTCTAGATATAAAGAAATTGAAGGCTTGCTTAGTCAACCGGATGTTACGAGCGATCAAGAAAATTACATAAAGATTTCAAAGGAATATTCAGATCTAGCACCAGTAGTTAATGCTTATAAAGAATACTTAGAGGCTCAGAAAGGTCTTGAAGAGGCTCTTATTCTTTCTAAAGATGAAGATCCAGACATGAGGGCGATGGCAGAAGGAGAAATCTCAGAGTTAAAAGAAACAACCATAGATCTTGAAGGAGAAATAAAGAAACTTCTTTTACCCAAGGATCCAGATGATTCTAAGGATGTTTTTTTAGAAGTAAGGGCTGGAGCAGGTGGCGATGAGGCTGCTCTGTTTGCAGGGGATTTATTCAGAATGTACTCAAGGTTGGCAGAACGTAATAATTGGAAAATGGAAGTTGTGAATATACGAGAAGGAGATCATGGAGGCTACAAAGAGCTGGTTACACGTATAGAAGGTGCAGATGTTTATAAGCAACTTAAATTTGAAGCGGGCGTCCATAGAGTTCAAAGAGTACCTACTACCGAGTCTCAAGGAAGAATTCATACCTCCGCCTGCTCAGTAGCCGTCCTTGCTGAAATGGATGCTTTAGAAGAAATTGTTATTGATAAGAGCGACCTTAGGGTAGATACATTCAGGGCTTCTGGAGCTGGAGGTCAGCACGTAAATAAAACAGACTCAGCTGTCCGTTTAACGCACACTCCTTCTGGAATAGTTGTTGAGTGTCAAGATGGAAGATCACAACATAAGAATAAAGAAAAAGCCATGTCCCTTCTAAAAGCTAAACTCTTAGATTCTGAAAAAGAGAAAAAAGATGCTGAGCAAGCTGAAAATAGAAAGGTGATGGTGGGTTCTGGCGATAGATCAGAAAAGATAAGAACTTATAATTTTCCACAAAACAGGATAACGGATCACCGAATAGAAATGTCAGTACATAATCTAGCTGGTTTTCTTGATGGCGACATGGAAACAATGATTTCTTCTTTACTGGAAGAGAACCAAGCTCGTGCCCTGGCAAATTTAGAAAAAACTACTCCGTGACGAGGCTTCTTGCTTCAGAGTTACTGAAAGAACAGATTTTAATAAACAATGATACCAACTGTGACCGTATTGATTTAGAGCAGATATTTCTTTTTATTCTAAACATAACTAGGTCAGATTTTTATAGTAAATCCCACTATCTCAGATTAGAAGATTATAAAAAGTTGGGCGATATGATAACTAGGCGTAATGATGGGGAGCCTTTAGCTTACATATTAGGAAAGAAAGGCTTTTGGAATATTGATTTAATAATCAATGAGCATGTTTTAGTGCCAAGACCAGAAACTGAAACTATCATGGAGCTTGTTTTAAGTTCATACGACCAGCAATCCATTAAAGTCTTAGATGCTGGAACTGGTAGCGGCGCAATAGCCCTTGCATTAGCTTCTGAGAGAATCAATTGGTTGATTTATGCATTAGACAAATCCGAAAATTCAATACAAATTGCTATAGACAACATGATTAATCTGGGATTGCATGTTGGTTTCTTTAGGTCAGACTGGCTTGACTCGATCCAATCATCTTCTCTGGACGTCATTGTTAGTAATCCTCCTTATATTGCTGCAGGTGATCTAAGATTAAAAGCTGATGGAGTTTCTAAGGAGCCAGTTGAAGCTTTAGTTTCAGACAATCAAGGCTTTGCAGATTTAAATAAAATAATAAAAGATAGTTTTAGGTGCTTAGTTAAGGGAGGAAGGATCTTCGTAGAGCATTCTCCTGAGCAAAGTGATTTAGTCGAAGAATTTTATAAAGAATCTAACTATACTGCCATAGAAGTTCATAAAGATCTTAATGGGGATAACAGAGTTTCAAGTGGAATAAAAGAATAAAAAAAACAGAGGGTACTGGATTGTTTCTTAAGGGTTATTTAGAAGGGTATTACGGAAGGCTATTGTCTTGGCAGGATAGATCTTTATTGTTGAAGACTCTCTCTCAGCTTGAAATGAACATGTATATTTATGGACCTAAAGAAGACCCTTACCACAGAATAGATTGGTTTAAGCCTTACCCTGATAATGAATTAGAAAATTTTAAAAATTTTAAAAAAGAAGCATCTAAGCTAGGAATAACGCCTTATTTCTCTTTATCACCTGGCCTTTCTTACGGAAAAGACGAAGAACTGGACTTAGAAAACTTGAAAAAGAAATACGCTCAATTGCAATCAGTGGGTTTCAAAGATTTTGCTATCTTCTTCGATGATATTGAGTCTGAGCGTGACGAAGAGTTAGGAAAAATGCACGGTCTGGTAATGAAAGAGCTATCAGGATTTTTAGAGAAGGACTCTTCAAGCTCATTGATGTTTTGCCCCACGGTTTATTGCAATAGTTTTGCAAATGATGACATTTCTAATTCCCCATATTTAAAAGGTTTATCTGAAACAGTCCCAAATAATTTACCAATGCTTTGGACAGGAAAACAAGTAGTGAGTCAATATATAGATGATCAGGAAGTTGAAGAATTACATAAGATTATAAGCAATCCAATAGTGGTTTGGGATAATTATTACGCAAATGATTATTGCCCAACTAAGTTTTATGTTGGATCTTATAGAGGCCGAAATATTACAGAAAAGGCTATTCAAGGCATCGGATTAAACCTTACTGGTTTGCCGTTAACAGATAGTATTAATTTATACCATTTAAAGGGCGACATGAGCACTGAAGAAATTTTAAAAGAGTTTGGAGTTCCGCAAGATTTCAATGTTCTTATGCCTTTCTTTGATGGTCCATTTAAAAATTCACCTGAGTTGAATACCCTCGAGGACATTCAAAATTTAATCAACCTTTCTCAAGAATTATGCGTCAAGTGGAAGAGTCCACTGCAACTTGAATGGTCACCCTATTTATGGGACTTCTTTAATCAGTTACATTTCTTAAAGAAAATTAAATCTGGCGCTGATAAAAAGACACTTGAAGCTTGGGCTTCTCGAAGATATTCTGGTCCGCTATTAAAATCAATATTTATTGAAAAAAACAAAGAGAGGTAAGAAATGTTAGGAAATATGATGCAAGGCCAATTATTAATATCTGGTCTTATAGAACACGCTGAGGCTTATCATGCTGATGCAGAAATTGTTTCTAGGACGGTTGAAGGACCTATACATCGTTACACTTTTTCAGATGCCGCTAAGAGGTCTCGTCAATTGGCAAATGCTTTAACGAAACTAGGTCTTGAGAAGGGCGACACTATAGGAACTTTAGCTTGGAATACTTACAGACATTTTGAGCTGTACTTCGGAGTTTCTGGAATAGGGTGCGTGGTCAATACCGTGAACCCACGTCTTTTCCCTGAACAACTTACTTATATTATCAATCATGCCGATAATAAATATCTATTTATAGACTTATCGTTTGTAGAATTATTGGAATCTATTTCCGGTAGTTTAGATGGCATTAAAGGAGTTGTGATTCTGACGGATAATGACAACATGCCAGAAACAAGTTTAGAAAATGTTATTTGCTATGAAGATTTAATAGCGGCTGAATCAGAAGATTTTTCCTGGCCTGAATTTGATGAAAATACCGCCTCAAGTCTTTGTTATACCTCTGGGACTACAGGAGATCCTAAAGGAGTTCTATACTCACACAGATCGACCATTCTTCACGCATGGATTGTTAGTACCGGCAATGTAGCTAATGTTTCAAGTTCAACAGTTATATTACCCGTAGTTCCAATGTTTCACGTTAATGCATGGGGAATACCTTATGCAGCAGCGATGTTAGGAGCTAAATTAGTATTTCCAGGACCGGCCTTGGATGGAGCTTCTGTTTATGAGCTAATAGATGCTGAAAAACCAGATTTATTGATGGGTGTTCCCACAGTTTGGTTGGGTTTACTCCAATACCTTAAAGAAACTAATCAGACACTTGATTCTGTTAAGAATGCTTTGGTGGGAGGAGCTGCAGCGCCTAGAGCCATGATTCAAGAATTTGAAGAGAAGCATGATGTTTTCTTGATGCACGGTTGGGGTATGACTGAAATGAGTCCACTTGGAACGGCAACTAGCAGGACTGCTGCCATGGATGATATGGATATTGAAGATCGTTATGATCTACAACAAAAACAAGGGAAAGCATTTTATGGTCTAGAAATGACGATAGCAGATGATGAAGGCAATGAACTGCCAAGAGATGGAGTGGCTTTCGGTAGATTATTGGTTAAAGGGCCAACAATAGTAGAGAGGTATTTTAAGAGCAACCAGAGTGCAATGGATGAAAATGGTTGGTTTGATACTGGTGATGTAGCCAAGATTCACCCTGAAGGTTATATGGAGATTGTAGATCGCAGTAAAGACGTAATCAAATCAGGAGGGGAGTGGATAAGCTCCATAGATCTTGAGAATACTGCTGTTGGACACCCTGGAGTTGGAGAAGCTTGCGTTATAGGTGTACTGCATGAAAAATGGGATGAAAGGCCAGTATTGTTAATTGTTAAAGCGGTTGATGAAGACCCTACTAAAGAAGACATACTCGGTTATTTAGAAGATAAGGTAGCTAAATGGTGGCTCCCTGATGATGTCATTTTTGTTAATGAATTGCCCCACACAGCCACTGGAAAACTTTTAAAAACAAATTTAAGAGATGAATATAAGAATTATTTAATTAATAAATAGGAGAAAAAAATGATTGGATTAGTACCTGCAGAAACGCTAGTAGATTACATTGGAAAAGACCTCGGTTCTTCAGATTGGTTTGAAGTTGATCAAGAAAGAATTAATCAATTTGCCAATGCAACCTTAGACCACCAATTTATTCATGTGGATTCAGAGAAAGCGACACCTTTGTTTGGCTCTACTATTGCCCATGGGTTCTTATCTTTATCATTGATACCTCATTTAACTGCTCAAGCTGTTTTGGCACCAGAAAATCTTAAACATGTTTTCAACTATGGACTGGATAGGGTTCGTTTCATTAACCCGGTAAACGTGGGATCTAAGGTAAGAACTCACAGTAAGCTTTTATCAGTAGATGACAAAGGCGACGGTCGTTATCTAACTAAAACTGAGGTAGTGATGGAAATAGAAGGAGTTGATAAGCCAGCTTACATTGCGGAAACTCTTTCAATGTTTATCACTTAAGGAATTATCAGGGACAGAATTAGAAATATTACAGATTTCCTTTTGCAAGTTAGACTACTTTTTTAATTTATCCTTAAGTATTTGATTTACTTGAGCAGGGTTTGCCTTCCCTTTAGATTCTTTCATCACTTGACCAACAAAGAAACCAAATAACCTGTCCTTACCAGAAAGGTATTTTTTAAGTTGATCAGGATTCTTTTTTATAACTTCTTCAACCATTCTTTCAATTGCTGAAAGGTCAGTCACTTGTTGCAAGCCTTGTTCGCTTATAATGTCATCAGTGTCTTTTGAGGATGTCCACATTTTCTCAAAAACTTCCTTGGCTATTTTTCCTGAAATCGTGGAGTCCTCAATTCTACTAATTAAAACACCAAGTTGTTTTGCAGAAACTTTAGATTCAATAATATTCAGATTCTCTTTATTCAATTCTGCTAAGAATTCACCCATTATCCAATTGGCAGATAATTTGGGTGAGTTAGACTCTTTAGTCACTTCTTCAAAGAAGTCCGCTAAATCTTTATCAGCAGCTAAAAGACTAGAATCATATTTGCTTAGTTTATAGAACTCCATGAATCTAATTTTTTTCTCGTTAGGGAGTTCTGGCATCGTTTCTTTTACTGAATTTATGAATTCTTCTTCTAAAATAACAGGCAAAAGATCAGGTTCAGGAAAGTATCTATAATCATTAGCAAATTCCTTAGATCTCATGGGTCTTGTCGTATTTTTTTGAGAATCATACAGCCTTGTCTCTTGTGCAATTGTATTGCCTGATTCAATTTCATTAATTTGCCTGTTTATCTCATAATGGATAGCTTTCTCGACAAACCTAAAAGAATTGACGTTCTTGGTTTCTGTTCTTGTGCCCAATTCAGTTTCACCTACTTTTCTAACTGAAACATTGGCATCACATCTCATTGAGCCTTCTGCCATATTTCCATCCGATATATTTAGATACCTGATAATCGAATGTATCGACTTAAGGTAAGCCACAGCTTCTTCAGGAGAGCTGATCTCTGGTTCCGACACAATTTCAATTAGAGGAGTGCCGGCTCTGTTTAGATCAATGCCTGATTGACCTTCAAAGTCCTCATGCAAAGATTTTCCAGCATCTTCTTCGAGATGAGCTCTAGTCACTCCTATTCTTTTTATAGATCCATCTTCCAATTCAATATCTAAATGCCCATTTTCTACTATAGGTTTATCCATCTGACTTATTTGATAGCCTTTAGGTGAATCAGGATAGAAATAATTCTTTCTAGCAAAGCTGGTCGGACTGTTTATGTTTGCGTTCAAAGCAATTCCTAGCTTGATAGCCATTTTAAGTACTTCTTCGTTAAGAACAGGGAGCACTCCTGGCATCGCCAAATCAATGTTACAAGCCTGAGTGTTTGGAGGGGCACCAAAATTAGTACTGGCTCCTGAAAAGAGTTTTGAGTTTGTGGAGAGTTGGACATGGATTTCTAATCCGATCACCGCTTCCCATTGATTTATATTAATCATATTTTCTATAATTCAGGTGATTCTTTGTGCCAGTTAGTCACCTCTTGAAAGTGATGAGCAGCGGATAGTAATTTTCCTTCTTCAAGGCTGTTACCCACAAGCTGGAGTCCCAAAGGCAAGCCGTTATAGCTGCCACAAGGGAAAGATATACCTGGCAGTCCAGCTAAGTTTGCCGGGATAGTGAAGATGTCTTGAAGGTACATATCTATTGGATCATTTTTTTTATCGCCTGCCTTGAAAGACGTACCTGGCGTTGTTGGAGATAAGATCACATCTACAGATTTAAATGCTTCTGTGAAATCATTTGCAATTAATCTCCTGCATTTTTGAGCCTTAAGGTAATAAGCATCATAATAGCCAGCAGACAGAGCATAGGTACCGATTAGAATCCTGCGTTTTACTTCAGCCCCAAAACCTTCACTTCTAGTTCTCATGTAAAGGTCTTCAAGATTCTTCGGTTCTTCACACCTAAACCCATATCGCACTCCATCATAGCGCGATAGATTGGCTGAGCATTCAGCAGGTGCCAAAACATAATAAACAGGAAGTGAAAGATCTATATTGGGAAAAGATATTTCTTCTATTTCTGCTCCCAAGTCTTTATAGACTTCTATGGCTTCTTCAGTTGATTTCCTAACGTAGTCAGGCATTTCTTGTTCAAAGAATTCTTTTGGTAGTCCTATTTTTAATCCAGAAATATCATTACTTATCTCTTTAGGATAATCAGGCACTTCAATATTGAGGCTGGTTGAATCTTTTGGATCATGACCAGACATATTAGCAAGCAAAATAGCAGCATCTTCAGCTGTTCTTGCAAGAACACCTCCCTGGTCAAGACTGGAGGCAAACGCAATCATGCCATAACGAGAAACTCTACCATAAGTAGGCTTAATACCAGTTAATCCACAGAGGGCTGCTGGTTGTCTAATTGACCCACCTGTGTCTGTAGCGGTAGCAGCTGAAGCTAATCTAGCAGAAACACAAGCTGCTGAGCCTCCCGATGACCCTCCGGGGACATAATCCAAGTTCCAAGGGTTCTTCACTTCACCAAAGAAGCTAGTTTCATTGGATGAGCCCATGGCAAATTCATCCATGTTAGTTTTTCCAAGCATAACCACACCCTGATCAAATAGCTTTGAGACTACAGTAGAGGAATAGGGTGCTTTAAAGTTGGATAGCATTTTAGACCCACAGGTAGTCAATACATCTTCAGTACAAAAGATATCTTTATGAGCAATAGGAATGCCATCAAGTGTCAATGCCTTTCCTTTACTATATCTATCATCTGCATCCTCAGCCTGTTTCAATGCAAGCTCTTCAGTCACTGTTATATAACTATTTATGGAAGGGTCTTTAGATTTTATTCTTTTTAAATAGTTTTGGGTGAGCTCAACAGAGCTGAAAGTAGAATTTCTTAGGCCATCAAGTTGTTGTTTTAAGGTAAATTCATGAAGTTCCATTCTAGTTTTCTCCCTCTATCACTTTAGGAACTAAAAAAAGACCTGATTGAACCAGTGGAGCAGATTCTTGCATCTTCTCTCTCTGATTAATTTCTGTGACTTCATCTTTCCTTGTGGGTTGAGATAAATTTAGCGGGTGAGACATAGCTTCAATATCATCTGTATTGGCCGAATTTAGCTTTTCGAAAAGACCCAGTATTTGATCTAACTGCCCCTTTAAAGCAGGAAAGCTATTTTCATCTATATTTATTCTTGCTAGATAAGCAATTTCTTTTAATTCTTTGTCTGAAAGTGACATTCAAATATTACCTTATTCTTAAAAAATGTTAATGTAGCACATTGTTGCTTGCTCAAAAACTATGCTGTTGCTAGAGTGATAAATCTGTTATCTTCAAATTTAGGAATTACGTTATTTTAAAACTATGTTCAAACGCATAAGAGGCTTATTTTCAAACGATTTATCAATTGATTTAGGCACTGCCAATACTTTAATTTATGTAAAAGAAAAAGGAATCATTCTGGACGAACCTTCTGTTGTGGCTATAAGAACAGTTAATGGCCAGAGAACAGTAGTAGCCGTAGGTACTGAAGCAAAAAAGATGTTAGGCAGAACTCCAGGCAACATTACCGCTATTAGGCCCCTTAAAGATGGCGTTATTGCTGATTTTCAAGTTACTGAGGAGATGTTGAAGCATTTTGTCCAAAGAGTTCATGATGATAGTTTTGTCAGACCAAGCCCGAGAGTTTTGGTGTGTGTTCCTTGCCAATCAACTCAAGTAGAAAGGAGGGCTATACGCGAATCTGTTCTTAAGGCTGGAGCCAGAGAAGTCCGTCTAATAGAAGAACCAATGGCTGCTGCCATAGGGGCAGGACTTCCCGTAGAAGAGGCAAGTGGTTCCATGGTGGTAGATATTGGAGGGGGGACTACAGAAGTAGCAATACTGGCTTTGAACGGTGTTGTTTATGCAAATTCTTTAAAAGTAGGTGGAGACAAGCTTGATGAGTCAATAATCTCTTATGTAAGAAGAAATCAGGGTGTATTGATAGGCGATGCTACTGCAGAGAGAATTAAACACACAATCGGAACTGCTTCTCCTGACTCTGAAGTTATAGAGATGGAAGTAAGGGGTCGTAATCTAGCAGAAGGCATACCAATAACCTTTCAGATGAATAGTAAACAAGTTTACGATGCTATGCTAGAGCCTCTTTCTGCAATAGTTCAAGCAATAAGAACTGCTCTGGAACAATCACCCCCGGAACTAAGTGCTGACATTTCTGAACGAGGTATTGTTTTAACTGGCGGTGGAGCAATGCTTAGAGATTTAGATATCCTCATATCCAGTCAAACTGGAATTCCGGTATTGGTAGCAGAAGAACCTTTGACTTGTGTTGCTAAAGGAGGAGGAAGTGCACTTGAAATTATGGATAAGTACGATATTGACCTTCTCTCAACAGAATAGTAAATAAAAGATTTCCATATTATTTTAGCCTGAGTATCATTCGATAATGCTCAGAAAAGAACATAAGGTTTCTCACATAAGTAGCGAGGCTATTTTTGCGACACCAACGATGAAGCCTGCCAAGGTTCTACTCTCTCTAGTTTTCTGTTTCCTCCTTATTTTGACGGACATTAATTATAAATCCTCAGAAATTTTAAGAGCTTATGGTAAAGACATCCTAACCCCAGTAATTTATATTGCTAAGTCTCCTGTTTTTATTTTCAACAAAGTAATAGATTTTTTTAATTCGAGACAAGATTTAAGATTTACCATCAACGCATTAGAACAAGAAAATCTTAAACTAAAATCTAAAAATTCACTTATGAATGAGATTTCTTTTAAGAATAGACGTTTAAATTCTTTAGAGGAGTCTATTGAGGGGAATCAAAATAATTACTACTTAGTAAAAAAGAAGTTTCTTTCTACTAATGATCTTAAGCCTGTGATGACAGTAGGTGTAAACTCACGAGAAGAAGTCTTTACTAAAAATAATGCTGTGCTTTCTGAAAAGGGACTTTTAGGAAGAATTATCTCTCAAGGCCTTTTGAATGCAGAAGTTATGCTGGTTCAGGATTCAAGATCTCTAGTCCCTGTCGTATCGTCAACATCAAGGTTACATGCCATTCTTCAAGGTTCAGGCTTGAGTCGTTTAGGACATTTAAATAATATTAAAAAATCAGCTGAATTTAAAATAGGAGAGGAGCTTTACTCTTCTGGTCTGGGGGGCGTATATCCTTCAGGGTATCCCGTTGCTAAGATAAAAACCATTAAGGATAATCCTGATAGTGAATTTTTAGATATTCAAGTTTCTTTTCTACAATCCCCTATAGATCAAGATTATTTTTTAGTAAAAAAGAATATTCAAACTAATGAATAAGGCATTAAAGAATAGATTATTAATATATCTATGCCTTTTCATAGGGCTAATTATTGATTCTTATAACTTTTCTAATATTTTTCAGTTTATAAAACCTTCATTTGTTTTATTAATTTTAATTTATTGGAACATGGCATTGCCCGATAAGGTTGGCATAACAACAGCTCTTTTATTTGGTGTGCTGATAGATCTACTAGACAGCTCCCTTCTAGGCCTTCATGGATTGCTGTTTGTACTAATAACATATCTTTGCCAGAGGTTCTTTTATCAATTTAGAATTACCCCTATATGGCAACAGTCTTTTTTAATTTTTATTCTAGCAATAATTGTTAAGCAGATTTTAGCTTTTGATTTTCTAGATTCTGAAGTCAATAGAACAAATCTTTCTGATAATTATTATTTTATAAATACTTTCTATTACGCAATTTTGAGCTCTATTTCATGGGCTCCTGTTTACTATCTTTGTCGACTCTATCGAAGACGCTGGGTAAAGACTTAATAAATTGAATAAATTGTTTAAATACACTCTAAGGACTGCCGCCGTTGGAGTGAGCTTTATTTTTTTACTTTCTGCTCTGCTTTCGTACAGTTCATTTACTGCATATGTGCTTAAGAATGTTTTTAATTACCTTGAGTATGAGTTTGAATTCAAAAAGATAAATACAGAATGGCATCCTTACAGGCCTTATATTGCCATTGAAGGTTTAAAGATTTTAGACATTAGCAATAAACAAGAAAAATTATATTTCTCTAAAGTCGAATCTAGATTTAACTTACTAAGGTTATTTTCTTTTAAACCTCTTGAAAGTCTAAATGCAAGTAGTGGCTCCGTAACGATTGATGAAAGCTCAGAGAGAATATCTTTACCGCCTAGCTACCAACTTAATATCCTCTATGGCATGGAGAATATTAATTTAAGAAATATCTCTTTAAATGTAAGAGGAGTTAGTTCAGAAGTTTTTGTAGAGAAGGTCTATGCAGACCTTTCTTCTCCCTCAGATTCTATTTTTTACGCTTCTATAAAAGATAGTACTGGACTTGGCAGCTTAACGATCTCTTTAGAGTCACAATTTAATCAAACTATAACTGATTCATTTTTGGGTGAAATTAGTATGACCCAAATAAACTTCAATGACCCACTGGTGAAAGCTTTGTGTGATGTTTGTTCTGGTTTGGGAAAAGCTGAAGGGTTATTAGAGATAGGCTATTTAAACAATAAGCTGGTAAATCTATCTGGAGAAATAAATCTACAATCTCCAGGCTTTCTATCAAATGAAGGAAAATTAACTGCTAAAATTGGGCTTAGTAACTTAATTACAACATCTGCTTTTTTCATTAAATCTTCTTACATTCTTGAAGAAAAAGAATACGTCTTACCCAATATTTCATTATCTTTGGTAAATAAAAAACTAAAAATAGAGGTTCCTCAATTTAATCTCTCAGATCCTTTTCTGCAGTCGCAGTTAAATAAAATAGTACCCACATTCAGTAGAGACTTTTTATTAGCTGGAGAAATTCAAAATTTTACTGGGATTTTTAGTCCGGGAGGAGAATATCTACTTTCTTCTAATTTCACTGATATAAAACTTCAAGACAGGCTAAGAGGCTTTTCTTTCAAAGGTTTAGAAGGGAAATTAATAACTTCTAATCAAGAAAAATTTATTATTAGATTAGACACTCCTTCTTTGAGAATTATTTCTGAATATTTCTTTGATGAAGAGATTATTGCAAACAGTTTAAAGGGTGATTTTTATGTAACTCATAACAAGGGTAAGTATGAATTAATTAATAAATCTTTTAGCTTTTATAGCGGAAATTCACCATTCAGAGGTAGTCTTTCTTTTATTCCTTCGTCAATGGACACGCTGGGAGATCTGACATTATTTCTTGAGCTAAAAGATATTAATACTAATAAGGTCTCTAACTTTATTCCTAACTTATTCGTAACAAAATATATTAAGTCATGGATAGATAATAATATTTACTGTGGTAATTTAAATTCTGCTTACCTTCTTTATAGGGGCCCGGCAGATTATAAGTTTACAGACAGCAGTTCTTCTTTCCAGATGGACTTTGCTTTAGAAGATTCTTGCCTTGCTCTTGCTTCCACTAATACAGAAGAAATAGCTTTAATGGGAGAATTAGATAATACAAATTTTAAGGGAAAAATTATTAAAGGGGATATATTTAATTCTGAAATAATTGCTGATATTAGAATTTCTAGGGATATCAATAGAATCTATAATTTAGAAATTGAAGGAAAAAGTCATGGGCCTGTTAGCTCAATAGTAGATTTATATGATTCATATAATACAAGCTTTATAGGAAAGACCCTTTCAGGCGAGCACTCCACTGAATTTAGTTTTTATGCACCTCTTACAAATGAACTTGGTCTTCTGGGCAGTTCTAGCTTACTTAAAGTAAAGGCAGGTATCTCAGATACCTCTTTAGTTTTGAAAGATAAAAATTTTTTGATAAAAAAACTATATTCAACAATAGACTTCAAAAGTGATCTAGGTTTTAAAAAAAGCTCTGTATCTTTTAACCTTAATTCTATTCCTTTGGAGTTTGATATATCCACAAAGAAAATAGAAAAAGAACTTCGAACTGTTATTTCTTCTGAATCCAAACTTAAGCTAAGCCAGCTGTTCTCATTTCATGATTATTCAGACTTCTTAAGTGGCAGCTCCCAATTTGACATTGAATTCATACTTCCTGGATATATAAGAGGTTATGCCCTTACTGGTTCTAAAGTAAGTATTGAATCAGAACTCAAGGGCACAGCAATTAAACTATTTAGTCCCTTTAAAAAAGACTCTAAATCAGAAATAGTATTTAAATTAGATTTCACTGAGTTGGATAAAAAGAATCAATTAAAGTTCATTTATGGAGATATTTTAAGAGGAAGATTTATATCAAGAGACGATAAATTAGAAGGTTACATTATTGCTGGACCCAAAAAACAATCTATCTCTGTTCAAGCCAATCAAATAAAACTGGTTGGGTCATTTAAAGAAATGGATTTAAGAAATTTAAGTAAATTCAAAATTAACTCAAATTCATTATCCGGTAATCCTTTTTTTATAGATAACCTTAATATAGGGCAAGTAAAACTATCTTCAACTATCATTATAGATACAAATATTAATATGAAGCCTTCTCAGGATGGGCCTATTTTTACTTTGAAGAATAAGGACTTTTCAGGATCTGTATTACTACGAAACAATCAAGAAATTGACTTGAACCTTGATTTCCTAAAACTTAATATTAATCAAACGCAAGAAGATACTTTTTTTGTAAGCATTTTTAATAACGTCAATAACCCCATTTCATTCTCTGTTAAGAGTTTATTGATGGGCCTAAAATCTTATGGCAGCTGGAGCTTTAAACTTTTACCTTTGAAAGATTCTCTTGCACTTGTAGACATTCAAGGAAGGTATGGACGTTGGGGAGTTGCAAAGAATAAGGATAATCTAAAATCAGAACTACTAATAACTAAGAATTCTTTTGGATGGGATTCAAAGTTAAAAACTAGGATTTACTCAGGTTCTCCAGAAAAAGCTTTTAAACAGATAGGCGTAGATCTTAACCCTTCAATAGGTGAAATAGAGTTTTATCCTGACATCAAGTGGCAAGGCTTACCGTGGGATTTTGAATTTAATAGAATAGTGGGAGAGGTGGGGCTGAAAATTGAAGATATAACTATTGAAAACAAAGAAGCAGATATAGAAGCGCCAAATAATTTATTACGATTAATTAGCATCTTTAATGTAACGGATACTTTTGAAAAAGTTACTAGTTTAGATTTTAGAAAATTATATAGATCCGGGTTTAGCGCTGATACCGTAGAAGGCAATCTTTATGTCGATTCCAAAAGCTTAAAGACGATTAGTCCTCTTTTATTCAAGAGCGGCTCTAGCGAATTCAAATGGATTGGAGCTGTTACTAAAGACAAGAATGGTAAATTTAATATTCTAGATTTAGAAGTGGTGATGACTCTTCCTCTTAGGGAATATTTACCTGCTTATGCTCTGATCCTTGGAGGGCCTCTAACGGCCGGCGTTGTTTATATTGCCGGTAAGGCCTTTAAAAGAAACTTGGACAAGCTTAGTAGTGGAAAGTGGACTATTTCAGGTAGTTTGGAAGAGCCTAAAACTAATTTTGAAGGATGGTTTGAGGAGTAAGTTGGAACTATAGAAGAAATATACTTGCCAGTCCCAAGAAAGAAACAAATCCCGTAACATCTGTAATGGTAGTAACAATTACAGTTCCCCCAACTCCAGGATCAAGGTTAATAGCTTTTAATAACAAAGGAATAAAAACCCCACTTAATACTCCAACCAAGAGATTAAAGATCATTGCAAAAGCAATAATTTGGGCAATTAAAGTATTCTGAAACCACCAAGAAGCAACAAAGCCAACTACTATTGCCCATAATATTCCATTACTCAGCCCAACAAGTGTTTCACGTCTAATGAGCCAAGCTATGTTAGTTCTTCCGATTTGTCCAAGTGCCATGCCTCTAACCATTATTGTTAGGGTTTGAGTGGCTGCCACACCCCCCATGCTTGCAACAATAGGCATTAATACAGCAAGTGTAACCACTTGAGCAATTGTTTCTTTAAATATATCTATGAACGAAGCTGCTATAAAAGCTGTTATAAGATTTAAGCCTAACCATAATGCACGACTTTTTATTGCAACTGTGGTCTTGGAAAAAGTATCTTCTTCTAGACCTGAGAGTTGCCTTAAAGTCTCATCAGCATCCTCTCTTATTACATCAACAACATCATCAATTGTTATTCTCCCAACCAATTTTCTATGATCATCAACAACAGGAGCTGAAATAAGATCGTCTTGTTCAAAGGCTCTGGCAACTTCAGAATCATTCATATTAACCATTATTGCTTTATCATTCTTTTCGTAAATATCTCCTACGTGAAGGCTTAGATCTGATATCAGAAGTTTGTTAAGATTTAAGGATCCTAGGTAATCATTTTTTCGGTTAACAACAAAGATTTTATTAGTTGACTCGGGTATTGAACCTTGCATCCTTAGGTATCTCATTACAACATCAAGTGTATGATTCTTTCTTACTGCAATAACATCAGTGTTCATTAGGCCACCAGCGCTATCTTCTGGATAGGCAAGGACCTCTTCTATACGAATGCGGTTTTGGATTGACATGGAAGAAAGAACTTCTTCAATAACCGCTTCAGGCATTCTTTGGATTATGTCTGCCAACTCATCTGTTGCTAAGGATCCAGTAACTTCCGCAACCTCGGCTGCATCCATTTCTTTGAGGAATTGTTTCTGCAGGGTGTCTGATAGATGAATTAAGACCTCTCCCTCAATTTCTTTATTTAAAATTTGCCAGACAAATTCTCTATCTTTGGGAGGGCTAGACTCAATAAAATGTGCAATATCAGCCGGGTTTAAGCTATTTAACATCCTACTTATTTGTAAATAAGTACCAGAAGATAAACTATCTTTAATGTAACTTATCTTGTTTAAGCTTGTTTCTTCTGCAGACATTATTTTATTCTATCAGTTAGAAGAAATGCACTCTAAATAGATGTCATTGCTTCTTTCTAAAACGAGCTATAGGTATATTAATTCTTTCTCTATATTTTGATATGGTTCTTCTGGCAATATCAACGGAGTAAGACTCTTTTAGTATGTACCTTAAATTTTCATCAGTATGTGGAACTTGTTTATTCTCTTCAGCGGTCAATTTGATGAGTAATCTTTCCAACTCTCTTGGAGAAATATCTGTACCACCAAACTTAGTATTGACTCGGCGTTCCAATAGAGAATTTAAGGAAATTAACTTATCAGGCAATTGAATAAATTTGAATTGAACTACCCTTGAAACAGTTGATTCGCTTAGCTCTAAAGCTTCTCCTATCTCCAATAAAGTTATTGGTACTGGGCTTGTTTCCTTATTCAAGAAACCTTCTTGTTTTTTTAAAAGGTATTCACCTACAAGTAAAAGAGTTTGTTGCCTTCTTTCAAGACCATTTAAGAATGATTTTATTTCTACTTTCTTCTGTATATCCAGGCTACTCAATTTTCCATTAATATTTTCTAATACTGTTTTAGGCATATAAGAATCATTAAGGGAAATAAACCAATCATTATTTTTTTTTAAGGCCACAAGGTCAGGCTTTGTATAAAGAGTATCTTCTGATTCAATTTTTAAACCAGGATTGAAGCTTAATCTTTTGATGACCTCTTGAATCCCTTTATCAAGATTATCAATGGTTGTTTTTTGTTGGCTAATATTATTTAGAGCTTCAATGGTTGATGAAATAAGGTTTTGTCCAATATCAAGATTTTTTATTTGCATGGTTAATGACTCTGTTATGGATCTATAACCACAGCCTACAGGTTCTAATTCTTGTATTTTATTAAGAACTTTTTCAATATCACCGTTTGAAATCTTTTCTTTAAAAGATTCAAAGACAAGAAGTTTAATATCGGCATAGTCTATTTCAGGATCTAACCTACCTTCAGGTTCAATTGAATCAATGAGGTATTCGCCAATTAGGTAATCTGACCTCTTAAGATTTAGTAGCATAAATTGTTCTGATAAGCTGGATCTAAGATCTTGAAAATTAACTAGCTCAGTATTTTTATTTATTTGAGAAGATCCTTGGAGAAATTTTCTATAACTATCAATTAAAAGTTCATCCCTGAAATGTTTTATGGATTTTTTATCTTGATCTTCGTCTAGCCCATCCAACAGCCTATTAAATTCCTCACGAATATCTAGCCCCTTAAAGCTTAAGAGTTTAATTTGGTTCTGAAGGGCAGGAGTCAG
>Ga0209089_10001363_pt1 | contig 22267 bp, 22 predicted proteins | sample ArcticOcean_MG_C_FD_187431 | JGI IMG/M metagenome (GOLD analysis project Ga0209089, IMG submission 187431) | Marine microbial communities from western Arctic Ocean - ArcticOcean_MG_CB2_150 (SPAdes) (version 2) | ecosystem: Environmental > Aquatic > Marine > Oceanic | place: Arctic Ocean: Canada... | reverse complement strand
AATGAAAAGCTAGATGAATCTTATGTGATCACCGAAAAAAACCTAACCCCACATAATATTTGGTATCAAACAAATAAAAAATAATTATTTCATCTTGTTAATTTTCTCAACTAATACAGGCAGAATATCGCCAGTAGCGCCAGATATTTGTGTTCCAGCTATATCTGAAAGAGGAGTTCTTTCCGGATTAATCTCAATTATATAAGCACCATTCTTATAAGCTTCTGCAGGAAATGAAGCAGCAGGATATACAGTACCTGAAGTTCCTAACACTAACATAGCATCACATTTTTTAACTGCGGTAATAGATTTTTCAAGCACATCGGATGGAATAGGTTCGCCAAACATTACCCCGTCACTTTTAATCATACCCTGACAATTTGGACATTTAGGTGGAATATCTATAATAGTAAATTCATCTCTCAAAAATCTACTTGTGCAGTCCAAACACCGATAATAATTTCTATTCCCATGGATTTCTGCAACATTATTATTCCCTGCTATTCTATGTAGCCCATCAACATTTTGAGTGATTATAGTATCTAATTTACCGATATTTTCCAACTCCACTAATGCATAATGACCTGGATTAGGTTTAGCGGCACCTAATGCTTGCAAAAACTTAGCTCGTTCAGGAGATTCTTCATTCGTTTGCTCAGGATTTAACATCCTTTGCCACCATGATTTAGGATCATTAATATAGTTTTGAAAACTTCGGGGATCAGGTTCTCCAATTTTTGTCCAAATACCACCAGATCCTCTATAAGTTGGTATGCCACTTTCAGCACTCATGCCAGCGCCTACCAGTGCAATGACATGATTTGCATTATAAATTTTTCTAGCAGCAATCTCAATTAACTTATCTAATTCATCTCTTATCATAAGTGCTACAAATTAATAATTCCCTTATCTCCATCAATAGTAATTTTTGTACCAAATGGTTCTGAAAGTGATTGGAAACGTTCTAAAACTTGTTTTGCTACTTGCCCTGAAGCTAATACAGGACGACCTCTCTGAGACCTTTCCTTTCCATAGCCAAGATCTATTGGTAATAGTTCTAATTTTACCATTTCACCCTTTTCAAACTGAACAGTGGCCACGGCACTTTCCCATCTAATTGGTTCAATAGTCTGGCCTCTTTTTGCTATCTTATCAGTAGCATAGGCACTACCATCTCTGGCATCATAAAAATCAGCAGGTGTTCCTTCCCAACTCAAATTTTGTCGGATCATATTATCATGAGGCATAAGTTCAACAGTATCGTTTTGCAATATAAAATCACCTAGGCTATAAAAAATTGGTTTTCCTTTATAAATTTCTATACCTCTATCTTGGTGTGGACCGTGACCAATAAACATATCAGCCCCAGCATCAATTACTGCATGAGCAAGAACTTTTACATGATCGGATGGCTCATGAACTGTTGTTCCGCCTTCATGATTATGCACGGTAAATAATACCCAATCACTCATTCGTTTTGCATCAGATACCCGTTCCACATTCCTTTTAAGATCAGATTCGTTTATATATGTACGTTTCTGAACTGAATTACCTTTTACAAATTTTGTATAAGCTTCGTCTTGATAACTAGCATGGTCTAAAAAATACACTAGATCATCAGAAGGGGGACTTAATTTATCAGAATTATCTTCAAATTCAGCACCTTTTTCAGCTCTATCTTTCATAATTTCTGACCAACCAAGTTTATCAGCAACAAACTTTAAACCTTTGATCATTTCTTCATCCACATTCCATTCTGTTGTCCATCTAATATAATTTGGACCTGGTCGACCACGAACATCTCTTCTTTGATCTCCAGCTCTTCCACCTGGAGGGCCACTAGTTGTAGCTGAAATTAATGCAACACGACCAGCATTAGTATCTAAATACGTTGGTGCAGTTGCTGAAGCTAAATTAGGACCAGTTCCAGCATATGCCAAACCATATTTATCTAAATTTTCTATGTTAGTTAAAACACCATTTTCTCCATAATCCCATGCATGATTATTTGCAGTGGCAACAATATCAAAACCCATCCATTTCAAATCTTCTATATATCGTGGATCGCATCTCATATATGTTCCACCAGGAACAGTAGTAGGGGAATCTTCATAATTATGAAACAACATTTCCGCATTAGTAAAAGACACATCTGCATTAGCTATAACATCTTTCAACGCAAGAAATTGTTTTTCCGTAAAAACTTTCATCTGCCGAGAAATCAATGACTCTCCAGTGATCGCCATTGTTACATTTCTTTTTTCTGCATCATAAATCATAATTTCCTCCATTCACTATTAACATACTTAATGAATTATCATACAAACAACAAATTAAATAAACTCATTGTCTGAGGTTTTTAATACACCTTTTTCTTCTAAATCAATAATTGTTTTATCATCATAATTTAACCATTCATTTAATATACTTTTTGTGTGTTCTCCCACAACAAATGCTCTCTTACTAACATCTGCAGGAGTTCTGGAAAGCCTAACAGGAGTATTCGACACCTTAACCTGTTGTTCCTTTTCACCGGGAACAGGTAACGAAACAATTGAATTTCGTGCTTTTATATGCGGATCTTCTATCATTTCTTCTAAATTATTTATTGGTCCAGATACAGCAATTCCTTCCAGAACTTCAATCCAATGTTGTGTCGTTTGTTTTTTTAGAGCTTCACTCAAAAATGGCTCCAATATGCCATGGTTTTGCGTTCTTTTTTCTCCTGTATCAAATCGTTCATCTGTCGCTAATTCTTCCAATCCTAATATGAAACAAAACGCTTCCCAATCCCTAAGTCCTGCAATACATATGTATCCGTTACTTGTTTCAAAAGTTTGAAATGGAGTAATTAACGGATGCCGAGTACCAAGTCTTTGTGGTATTTGACCAGTAATTGAATATCTAATGATCGCGTTTTCTAAATTATAAATTAAACTTTCAACCATACTGATATCAATTCTCTGACCTTTAGCGCTCCTATCTCTCTCATAAAGAGCTGACAAAATACCTATAGCCATATAGGTGCCTCCAATTGTATCTCCAACTGATGCACCAACTCTCATTGGCCTCCCATCCGGTTCTCCAGTTATACTCATAAGCCCACTAAACCCTTGTGCTATCACATCAAATGCACCTTGTTTAGATCTTGGTCCAGTTTGGCCGTATCCTGAGCATGATGCATATATAAGACCAGGGTTTGTGCTTGTAAATTCTTCATAGCCAAGTCCTAATTTTTCCATAACTCCCACAGAAAAATTCTCTGTAACAACATCCGCTTTATTTATTAAGTCTTTGACTATTTGTAATCCTGCCGGATCTTTCAAATCTACTTGTATCGATTTTTTACCACGTTCTAATGAATATCTATAAGAACTAATACCATTAACAAATGGGCCATCCCCTCTATTGCTATCTGTTGCAGTAATTCGCTCAACATGAATCACTTCTGCTCCAAGATCGCATAAAATCATAGTTCCAAATGGACCTGCTAACCAATGAGTGAAATCAATAATTTTCACACCTTCTAATGGTCCTGCCATATTGCCCTCCATTAACTCAGCTATTATTGGTATTTCTTACTGAAATACTTAATGTAAACATATATAATTAAATAATATCGTATGAAAGAAAAATGCAATTCTATGTATGAAAATCTATTGCGCCCAATACTATTTAAATTGCCTCCAGAAAAAGCACAATCATTTGCTGACTTTTTTTTGAAGCGACTACTTATCTGGGAAGTATATCATTCATTCCACAAAACGTCTGACCCCCGTTTACAGATACCCTATGCTGGCAATATAAATTTACCCACTCCCTTAGGGTTTGCGGCTGGATATGATAAAGATTGTGAATTTTTAACTTCTTTATTATTACTAGGTTTTGGGTATGTAATTGGAGGGACAATAGTTAATTCTCCAAGATATGGAAATGAAAAACCTAGAATTGCAAGAAATATCAAAGAAGAAGCATTAATTAATGCTTTAGGGTTTCCTTCAAAAGGTAAGCCGTACATAATCAAACTACTCGATAAATATCAAAGAAATGCTAATAAAAGAGACAACTTAGGCAAGACAATGCTAAGTGTATCAGGGCTTGATCATGAAGATTTAGTCCTCTGCCATTCAGACATACAAAATTATAGTGATTTTATCGAAATTAATATTAGTTCACCTAATACTAGTAATATAAAAGTTTTTCAAGAATCTGAAAATTTAGATAAATTACTTAGCGATTTAAATAAAAACAAACCTCTTTTCCTAAAACTTCCACCATATACATCAAATGAAGAAAAGAAAATAGTTTTTAAACTCATTAACACAGCTATTTCTCGTGGAATAGACGGATTCACTATAGCTAATACTCACCCCACAATTGATGCAAGACTTGCTGTTGGAAGAGGAGGAATGAGCGGTAAGCCTTTACTAGAAAAAACAGTTCGAATGACTAAAGAAATACGAAAGGAATTCGGACCTGAAATAATTATCAATGCTTGTGGAGGAATATCAAATGCACTCGATTTACTATCAGTCTTACACGCTGGCGCAAATACTGGTCAGCTACTAACTTCTTTCATATATAAAGGGCCTAATATTGCTAACAATATAAATAAAAAATTAATTGCACTAATTGACGAAACAGGTTCTGAAAATATAACTGATTTAATACAACAATATTCTATTTTAAAAAAATCATAAAAGACTTGAAATTTAATGTTTAACTTTTAGTTGAATACAATCAATCAGATTGTTACACTATCTAAAACCGGGCGGTTAGCTCAGTTGGTTAGAGCGTCGCGTTGACATCGCGGAGGTCAGTGGTTCGAGCCCACTACCGCCCATTTAAATAAAGTCGAAATATGAAACCATTTAGTCATTTACACGTACATACAGAATATAGCTTATTAGACGGCCTCAGTCGTGTTAAACCATTTGGTCATGGGACTTCTCTCATTGAAAAAATAAAAAACGAACAAATGGATCATGTTGCAATAACAGATCATGGAAACCTGTATGGAATTATCGATTTTTATAGAGAAGCTATTCGTGAAGATATAAAACCAATTATTGGATGCGAAGTGTATGTAGCTCATGAAAGTATGGATATAAAAAATGCTACTGAAAAAAGTCCTTATCATTTAACATTACTCGCAAAAAACAATATTGGGTATAAAAACCTTCTCAAATTAGTTTCAAAAGGACATCTTGAGGGATTTTACTACAAACCTCGGGTAGATAAAAAACTATTAGAAGAGTATGGGGAAGGAATTATTGCCCTTTCTGGTTGCCCAAATAGCCAGCTATCGCAAGCCATTGTTTCTAATGATATTTCAAAGGCAAAAAATCTTGCTGAGTGGCATAACAATGTTTTTGATAATTTTTACTTAGAATTGCAAGATCACAACTATGTAGATAATCTTGAAATGATTAACAAAGGACTTATCAATCTTAATAAAGAATTAGATATACCTCTTGTATTAACAAATGATTCTCATTATGTAGAAAAAACAGATTCCGAAATTCAAGATTTAATGATTTGTATACAAACCAATACAAACATTATGGATGAAAAAAGATTACGAATGGAAGATCAAACATACCATATACGATCTAGCAAAGAAATGTATGGGTTATTTCCAGCATTCCCTGAAGCGTATGAAAATACCTGGAAAATTGGAGAAATGTGTGATGTAACTATCGACTTTGATAAGGTATATTTACCAGAATTTCCAACACCTAACAATGAAGGTGCTTTTGAGTATCTCACTAAATTATGTATGGATGGAATTAATGAAAGAATACCTAATTACAATTCAATTTATCGTGAACGATTAGAATATGAATTAAACGTCATAAAAAATGCCCAATTTGCTAACTATTTTCTTGTTGTATGGGATATTGCAAAAGAAACACGAAGAAAAAATATTTTATTTGGCGTTAGGGGTAGTGCTGCTGCAAGCTTAGTACTTTATGTCTTAGGTATTACAGATATTGATCCAATAGCCTATAGGCTTGTTTTTGAGCGGTTTCTCAATTATGAACGAAAAGAAATGCCTGATATTGATATGGATTTCCAAGACGACCGAAGAGATGAAATCTTACAGTATGTATGTGAAAAATATGGCTCAGACCATGTAGCTCAAATTATTACTTTTGGTACTTTAAAAGCAAAAGCTGCTTTAAGAGATACTGGAAGAGCTCTAGGTATGCCATATGCAGAAGTTGACAAAGTAGCAAAATTAATTCCATTTGGAATTAATTCTTTAGATGAAGCTTTAGCCTCAGTCAAAGAAATCGAAATATTAAGAGATTCAGACAATAATGTAAAAAACCTCATTGAAAAAGCTCAAAAACTTGAGGGTGTCGTAAGAAATGCAGGTACACATGCGGCCGGAGTAGTTATTTCCAAAGAACCATTAACAGAAGTAATCCCTTTACAAAATGCTCCTCGCAAAACTGACACAGATGTTCCTGTAACACAATTCCCTATGGGTCCAATTGGAGATTTAGGTCTATTGAAAATGGATTTTCTCGGGCTAGGTAACCTCTCGATATTAAGTAAAGCTATAAAAATCGTTAAAGAAATAAAAAATATTGACCTTTCTTTACCTACTATAGAAATAGATAACCAAGCAGCTTTTGATCTATTAGGATCAGGAGAAACTACAGGAGTATTTCAATTAGAAGGTTCTGGAATGCGGCGCTATATAAAAGAGCTAAAGCCCAATTCTATTGCAGAGATATCAGCAATGATTGCTTTGTATCGACCTGGCCCAATGGAACATATTGAAACATTCATTAAAACAAAGCATGGTGAAATTGAAGTCGAGTATATTGATCCAATACTAGAAGATATATTGGAAGAAACTTATGGGATTATCGTATATCAAGATCAAGTATTACTTATTGTTCAAGCTTTAGCAGGTTATAGCTTAGGTGAAGCTGACATCTTTAGAAAAGCTATGGGTAAAAAAGTTCAAGAAATCATGGTGACAGAACGTGTCAGATTTATTGAAGGTGCTTTGGCTAAAGGTCATAGCAAAGAATTAGCTGAAAAGGTTTTTGATTTAATAGAACCATTTGCCGGATATGCATTTAACAAAGCACATAGTGTGAGTTATGCAATGATAGCTTACTGGACAGCATATTTTAAAGCTAATTACCCTGTAGAATATATGACTGCTCTTCTCAATTGTAACTTAGGAAATATAGAAAAAGTATCTAGCACAATTGATGAATGTGTCAGACTACATATTCCAATACTCCCACCAAGTATTAATAAGAGTGATGTGTATTTTGTAGTTGAACAAAATCAAGAAAATATACCTTCTATTAGGTTTGGATTAGGTTCTGTAAAAAATGTAGGATACAAACCTGCTGAATCATTAATAGAATGGCGAAATGATAATCACCAATATGAAAATTTAGAGGAACTATGTAAACATGGAAATATTCATGGGATAAATAAAAGAATTATGGAAAGTTTGGTAAAGGTTGGAACATTTGATTGTTTAGAAAAACGTGAATCAATTCTTGCAAGTCTTGATAGAATTGTTTCAATGAGCCAGGAACAACATCGATTAAATGAGTCAGGCCAAACAACAATGTTTGATCTTTTTGAAACTGAAGTAGAACGACCTTTAAATGCTATTTATTTAAATGAAGCAGAGCCTGTAAGTAATTCAGAAATCAATGAATGGGAACTAGAATTACTTGGTAAAGTATTAACAAATAATCCTTTGTTAGATTTAGCAACAAATAACAATCATAGAATAAATATTTTTAAACGTGATCTTGAAGGGAAAAATAATACAACTTTGAGTATTGCTGGACAGATAAAAAGTATCAATTATCGCTATAATAATTATGATCAAGAATATGCTACGTGTGAAATAAGTATGCTCGGTGGAGATGTTGAAGTATACATAAATCAAAAACTCCTTGAAGTATTTAAGCCTATTCTACTAAATAATACTTATTTATTAATTACTGGGAAACTTCGAGAAATACGGGACGACTTATATAATATTAGAAGTTCTGATTTGCAATTAATCACTACTGTGGAAAACCTAAAAATACCACAATTATCTATTGATCAAACAACAAATGATACAACTACAAAGTTGAACGGGAATACACCTAAAGAAACCAATGGTACAATGCCGCATGCAATATCAAATGGTAATATCCAAAAAGAAACTAACAGTACCATTCCTCATTCCTCGTTATCAAATGGTAATATCCAAAAAGAAACTAAAAGAAACGAGTTTCTCGAAATTAATTTTACAGAATCTACTGATCCACATTTAGATAATAAAATACTAGAATCAGTCAAAAATATTTTACTGGAATCTGAAGGAGATTTAGATATCCATTTTGCATTTACTTCCCAAAATAAAGTAACTAAAATCAAAATGCCAGAAGCTTTTTCAATAGAAAATACAGAGAGTAATTTTGAGAAATTAAATGAAATTCTCAACCCATACGGAGGAACCGTTAATTTAGTAAAAATATAAGGCAACATAATTCAAGATCATACTTAATTTAATTCGTTTAGAATTTTAGTAGGAGGGTATTATGGCAAATACAGGTTTATCAGCAGTTTGGCATGATAAAGGAAATAAATTTGAAATTAGAGAATTACCACTACCAGAAATTGAAGATAATGGAGTAAGCATACGAGTACAAGCAACCAGTGTATGTGGATCTGATCTTCATGTTTGGCGAGGTGATGGAAGAACAACAAACGATGCGCCAAGAGATCCATTTGTATTTGGACACGAAATGATGGGTTCTGTTGCAGGTCTAGGTAAAAATATAACTACAGACTCTTTAAGAAATCCTCTTAAAGAAGGTGATAGGGTGGTATTTAGTTATTTTTTCCCTTGTATGCGCTGTTATAACTGTATTAGAGGAGAAATGGGAGCATGCAAATTCAGAATGGGAAGGATCCCTGTTAATGAATGGCCTGTATGTAATGGAGGATTTGCACAATACTATTATTTAAGAAATCCTCAATTCCTGTTTAAACTTCCTGATGAAATAGATGATGCAACAGCAGCTCCTATCAATTGTGCCTTAGCACAGGTAATGGAAGCTTTTCATATTGCAAAACCAAGATTTGGAGATAATGTTGTTATACAAGGTGCTGGCGGATTAGGTGTTAATGCGACAGCAGTTGCAGCTGAAATGGGTGCAAACAAAGTAATTGTCATTGACGGACAAAAACCTCGATTGGATCTTGCCAAGCAATGCGGTGCAACAGACATTATTAACCTTACTGATTTTCCAACAGTCGACTCTCGAGTTGAAAAAGTAATGGAACTTACAAATGGCATAGGTGCAGATATTGTTATAGAACTTGTTGGGTTTCCTGCTGCAGTAGAAGAAGGCGTTCAAATGTGTAGAATGCGAGGTACTTACCTTGAAGTCGGTCATATTTCACCTAATAGCATGGTTTCCCTCGATGTTCAAAAATTAGTTGCAAATCAAATTAGATTTAATGCTATACAACATTATGACCCATGGATTCTTCCTAATGCCATCAACTTTGTTTTGAAAACAAAAGGCAAATATCCTTTGACAGATGTCGTATCCCATAAATTTCCTATTGAAGATATTGAAAATGCCTTTCGAACTGCTGAGTGGTTAGGTACAGACAAAGGAAGTGTTGTTACTCGAGCAATAGTAACACCATAACATTATGAATACCGGTAAGTTACCAAAAGATGTCATGAACAAAATGCTTGCCAAAATTCACTCAAGTAATCCTCGAGTTATACTCGGTCCAGCTTTGGGAGAAGATGCAGCAATTATTTCTATGGAAAATCGCAACTTGGTTGTAAGTAGCGATCCAATAACTTTCACTTCTACTAACATTGGTTGGTATTCTGTCCATATAAATGCAAACGATATAGCAACGCGTGGAGCAAAACCTCTTTGGTTTTTAGCAACTATATTAGCGCCTCCAAACACTCATGAATCTAGTATCACAAACGTGATTTCAGAAATTAAAAAAACATGTAATTCATTAAATATCGAATTAGTTGGTGGTCACACTGAAATTACTGAAAGCGTTACTAATCTCATTGTATCAGGAACTATGTTAGGCGAAACAATTAATAATTCAATTCTTCGTTCGTCAAATATTAATGCAGGAGATTCCATCCTCCTTACAAAACATATTGGTATAGAAGGCACAGGCGTTTTAGCACATGAATTTGAAAACACATTAATGAATGCAGGGATGGATAAAACATTAATTGACCGAGCTCAAAATTTCATATTTGAACCTGGTTTAAGTGTTATTAAAGAAGCATTATACTCTATGGATAATTTCGAAATAAAATGTATGCATGACCCAACTGAAGGCGGTTTATCAGCTGCACTTGTAGAATTAAGCGAAGCTACTAATAAACAATTTATCATTGAAGAAAAAAGTATACCAATTTCAACAATAACAACTAAAATATGTGACCTTCTTAATATTAATCCTTTAGGAATATTATCTTCAGGTTGTTTATTAATTTTTTGCAAGAATTCAGATGCAGAAGATTTGAAAAAGGATTTGGAAACAAATAATATTCCAACTTCAATTATTGGGAAAGTAGTTGAAGGAAATGGCGTAAAACTAATACAAAATGGCATTGCAAAACCCATACCAGAATTTGAAAGAGATGAAATTGCAAAATATATGTCACAACTTTAAACTCAGAGGTTACTATGCCATATAAGTACTCAGATATTATTGATATCCTCAAAATAATCCCCGCAAAAAATAAATCTGCCTTACTACAATGTATTTTGGACATATCTCTTAATATGACTTGGGACGATCAGAAAAATTCTCAATACGTTAATGAAAATTGGGCAGACTTTATACATAAATTCCACAAAGATCTTTATCAACCAGATCCAAACTTACGTTCAAGCGTTCCATGGGAAGTACTACAAGAAGATGAAATTTTGATCGATATCGAAAAATTGGCTGGCTTAACAATTACAGATGAAGAAATATCTCAATTAAGAAAAAATTATAGTACGTTATAATAATATTATGAATATTTCCACACCTTGTAAAAATATATGTAAATTTGATAAAACGGATACTTACTGTATAGGATGCTATAGAACAATAAACGAAATCGCCAAATGGATGTTACTAACTGAAGAAGATCGAAAAAATATAATTATGGTCTTACCTGAAAGAAAACAAAGATTATGGTAACTCTGATGAATAAAATGAAAAAACTACTTCAAATAATTTTAATGTTTTCAATATTATCAATGATTACTGCAGCTTGTAATAAAACAGAAGAAGGTATGATTAAATCTTCTTCCGAAGATCAACCCACAGGAACCCTAATCCAAGCAAACACAGAATCAATATCACAAAAAATACCAACATTTACTATACTAAACAAACATCCAAAATATAATTGTCTCAATGATACCTTTAATACTTATATTAATGTTTTTGGAATATACGTTGTGTCAGTAGACTCTGCACCTGAAGAATATGTAATACATACTGCAAAAATATTGGCTGAATATCTAGATAATAATTTAGATGGGAAACCTGATGAGGAATCAGTACTGAATTACCTTATCGAAAATAATTATGTTGTTCCAGTTTGGACGGAGTCATTACGAAAAGAATTTTGGAAAAATGCAGCTGGTACTTTCTGTGAAGATAATACCGGAATGGCAGCAAGTATGTACTACAATTCTGATAAATGGGCACTTGGAGGTATTATTAAATCTGGTAGTTGGGACACTAACCTCGAAGAAGTATGGCATATAATTTCAAAAGGTTGGTATGCTGTTTATCCAGAATACTTTGGAGATCCAAATCAAAAAGAATCTGTAATTAATCAAGCAATGGATATAGCTCGTGGCGGAAAATTTAATGGTATTCCATCAAAATATCCTGAATCTGCCTGGTATTCCTATACCGATGAAACATGTGATTACCATTGTCAAAAGGCTGAATATTTTTATTGGGCCTTGATGTCAAACATTGGAGCTTTAGATCCAAGTATCACAAACAAATGTGAACGAAGTAAAGATGAATGGCATATATGTACTAAATCTGAACTTAAAACAAAAGATCAAAAAGTACATGATTTACTTAACAATCAAGGATTTAATTTACCTATTAATATACCTTTAGGTAATTATTCAGTAAATTAGGGGAGATACAATATGAAACAACTAGTATTTATACATGGCCCAGGAGCAGGAGGGTGCTCTGCTGCATTTGAACAACAATTGCGCCATTTTCCAAATAGTTTAGCTCCAGATCTACCAGGTCATTTAGAAGGCGAACGATGTTTAAGTGTTAAAAGTTATACTGATTGGGTTCGTGGATGGTTATGGGCTCAAAATACACAAAAGAATCTTATTCTAGTTGGTTATACACTAGGAGCCTCTATTGCTTTACAATATGCACTTGATTATCCAGGAGAAGTGAGTGGAATCGTAATTATGACAGTTGCCATGGAACCTAAAATACGACCACCTGGAACCTATGAAATGAGAATTAGGGCAAATGAAGATCCGAAAGTTTATGAAGAAGAATGGATTAAATATCAAAAAATAGCTATGGGATTGGTAGAACCAGAATATCGAGAACGATTAATGGAAAAGCATCGACAAGTTGGCCCGATGTCTCAATATCATGACTTAAAAACTATAGATGAATTTGATGTACGCGATAGAATTAACACTCTGAAACCAAAATTATTACTCTTACGTGGATTACAAGATCATGGAAATCCACCAAAATATGAAGAGCAAATTCATAAAGCAGTACCAGGGTCTCAGTATATAGAATTCGATGATGCAGGTCATTTCCCTGCAACAGAAATACCCGACAAAGTAAATTCTCTGATTGAAGAATTTATTCTAGAAACCCAGTTATGATATAAACTTAAAATAAACTATTTTATGGTACTTTTTTAAATCTTGAAGATAAACACTCTGATGAAAGTATTATAAAAAAGTTACTCCCATTTACTACAATTTGCCAGGTAACAGTTGATAAAAACCAGGAAAATACTGATAGTTCTCAAATACTAGAAAAGATAATGGCATATAAAGATATTGAGCTTTGTATAGTTACATTAGCAAAACATGGATCAATTGGTGCAACAAAAACCTCTACTGTACGTATTAAAAATAAACCCATAAACGTTATAGACACAAGCGGTGCTGGAGCTACATTTTCAGCGGGTTTTATATCTGGTTATTTAAAAGGATGGAAATTAAACGAATGTATGTTATTTGCCTCTGCTGCAGCCAACTTGAAATGTATCAATCATGACCTTGCTTTTTTTGAGTTTGATGATGTTTTAAAAAATTACCATACCAGTTACTACGAAATAGAAAATTAATATTATAGAAGTGGTCTTTTTCTTCGACCAGGCCCTCCCGTTCCTTTCCTAAGATCTTCGGCAGTCTCTTCATCTACTCCCCTAGCCCATTTACGCTTTAAAGAGTCACTAACTGTAAATGAAAACTCCCCAATATGCTGAACTTCAATTTTGATAGAGTCTCCATCTTGCATGGCTCCTAATCCTTGATGATTGGTACCAGTGTATAAAATATCTCCTGCTTCAAAGCTTTCATATTGACTAACAAAAGCTATCGATTTAGCTATAGAATGTGCCATATCAGAAGTATTGAAATTCCCTCTCAACTCTCCATCTACAGTAAGTTTAACGTCAAGATTTTGTGGATCAGAAATTTCATCTTTTGTAACAATATAAGGTCCAATAGGGGCAAAAGTAGGGTGAGATTTATGAGGAGATATACCACGCCAAGGCACAAATTCAGCCCCTGCATTACTTGTCGCAGCTGGCATGCGAGCAGAGACATCTACTCCGCATGTATATCCAAATACGTAATCTAATGCATCTTCTTCTTGAATATTCTTGCCAGATTTACCAAATACTAAAACTAATTCTGCTTCGTGGTGAAATATATTAGCGTCATCTTGAGGTAGTTCAACAATACCGTTTGGTCCAATAATCGCATGTGTTGACTTAAGAAATCCCCACATTGGTCCTGGAGGGCGGTGACCAAATTCAGTAAAATTACCTCCCATGCAAAATATTTTATTGGGATTCGAAATAGGCACATTAATATCTATATCTGAATAAGGTATTATATTATTTGATTTTTCAATATCTTTAAATTCCGTGGATAAAGTATCGATATTTTCAATAATTGTATTCATTGCAGACTGTCCGGGAATACTTTTTAAAGAAGCGATTTTATCACTTATATCAATGACTCCATTAGCAGATATAATACCGGGAGTGTTGTTATTAAATAATACAAACTTCATATGAAACCTCACCAAAATATAAAACAATTATTATCGATAATAGTATATTAAATAATTCTTTATTACTATAATTTACATGATGCTAATATGAGGTGTTTATCGTCTAGACGACCACAGCATAATAACTGGTAAATGTCTCGTTTATATTGAATCAGCATAAATGATTTGATGTATAACACAAGAATTCTGTATTAAAAAATCAAGTGATTAATAATTTATAAGGAACCTTAAACAACTATAGGAGATGATTTACAGTCCATCTTTATTTTTTTGTAATAATACTCTCTATATTTGCCTTTTTTACATTAAGAATTTATTAAATGAACGATTTCCCAATAATAAATTTACACTGATGTTCAATTCCATAAGTTCCTCTACAAAAGGTTTTATACCAATAATATTTCTTACGGGAATATTATTGGTAATACTATACATGCTTTACGGAGAGTTACCTTATTAGGTTTAAAAAAGAATTAATCTTCTTAATGAAAACCTTTTAGTGATTATATTATTGTAATAGTTTAGTCCTTTTTGTAGACTACCTTGGATAAACTAATTACTACTAAGGGAAAAACTCAATATGTTACTTCTATCACTAAAAAACTATTCATTTTTAATCGCTGCATCACTCTGTATGTTAATTCTTTCCGGATGTGAGGTAGAAGTAGATGAAATAAAAAATACGGTAACTTCTAGAATTTCCCAGAATGAGACCCCCACAGTAACACAAGAAGATATCACAAAAGATGAAACTACCAAACCAGAAAAGGAATTGAATATAGGTAAAAATACTGAAAGTTCAGAACCTACGCCTACTGCTACACTAACTCCAACTCCAACTCCAACTCCAACTCCTACTCCCTCTCCTACTGCTACACCAACTCCTACCCCCCTCCCTGTTGCACCAATGCCCCCTGGGTCTCCTCTAGCTTTAATTTCATCAGAATCTGTATTAGGCATAGACATTGACTGTAACTCTATGAGAGCAAATGGAGAATTTACTATCACAAATGAGTTACGAGCAAGCGTTATAAATGGTACAGATGGTAACGATATAATTGATGGAGGAACCGTTAATGTAACTATATATGGAGGAGACGGGAACGATATAATTTGTGGTGGATCTGGCCTAAGTACCTTATATGGTGGCAATGGAGATGATGTACTAATTGGAGAAGAGGGCGCAGATACTTTATATGGAGATGACCCTGAAAATCTTGCTTATTCTGGCAATGACACATTACTAGGTAATGAAAATACTGTTGGTATTGAATATCTTAAGGGTGGTCCCGGTAATGATTGGCTTGATGGTGGAACTGGGGTAGATTATATCTATGGTGAAGCTGGAAATGATGTGCTTTGGGGTGGAGATCAAAATGACAAACTATACGGTGATGGTCAAAATGTGAATGAAGATAAATGCCCAGAAAGTCCACCTTGTAACGACTGGCTAATTGGAGGACTCGGTGCAGATCAAATGCGAGGAGGTCCTGGTAACGATTCAATTCAGGGAGGCTTGTTGTTAATTCAATTAAACCAATTATCTGTACAACCAGAATATGTTGATGGTGACGTATTTAATGGGAATTGGGGCAATGATTATATGATTGACTTTGGAGGTAAAAATACTTTTTATGGTGGATATGGAAACGATACAATTATTGGTGGAAAAAATGTTGATCATATAGAAGGTGATCAAGGCACAGATCTTATCTGGGGAATGGCTGGCGATGATCAACCATTGAGTGGTAATCTTACCTCTGATAAATATCAAACAGAAAATGATCAAGTGTATGGTGGTGAAGGAAATGATGTTTTATCAAAAGCAAAAGTTAAACTTGGTGGACCGGGAGAAGATGTGTGTAGAGGAGTTGAACCGATAGAACCTTTCAAAGTTGCCTGTGACGACGCAGAATGGACCGGAGATGTACCATTTTAATTTATACCTTTAAAACTTATTGTTGAATATTCATTATTTTATTTATTAGTTAAATTTAAGCAAAAATAAGCAAGGAGAATTTAGTATGCAAGTTAATACTTTAATAAATTGGGTTTCTGGTCTTGTATCGTGGTTAGCAGCTATTTCATCTGTAGCATTGATTATAACAATAATGTCTGATTTTACCGTATTAGCTGATTCAGGGATTGAAAATATAGCAGATGGCATAGAAGTCATAGCACTTATTGGAGCTAAAATCGTTGGAGGGTTTTATTTGATGTTAGTTGCTATATTTTTAAAAAGATAAAGAGCAATAAACTACGATATTTCTTCCAATTGTTCTAACTATTCTAGTAAAACAAGAGTATTTTTATACAATTTTCCACAAGAACTACTGACGGTTTTAGACTAAACCTGTAATAAATAGTTTCATTGAATAATAAATCTACTTTTAATTATAATTTATACGAATAAGGAACATGGGCGCTCTTCTTAGTAACTGGTATATTAGTTTTTATGCAAAAAGAAAGTTAAATATAAAAGATTGTCTATAATTACCTGACAATATCAATGGTTATTGCATGAATTTAGACTCGAAACCAAATCTCTTATTTATAGTAGTATCGCATTTTGAGCATTATATTTAAAAGAAATTCTTAGGAGTAGATACCATTTTGAATGATACAGAATTGATGCAGATAGCAATAGATCAAGCTGTTAAGGGTATGGAATTGGGTGACCAGCCTTTTGGGGCAGTACTCGCCAAGGATGGCGAAGTAATTCATACGGGCCGGAATGTAGTCAACAGTACATTTGATCCAACTGCGCATGCGGAAACTGTGGCTTTAAGAGATGCAAGTACTTCAACAAAAACACTTAGTTTCCCTGGTGCGACACTGTATGCTTCTTGGGAACCTTGCCCCATGTGCCTTGGTGCAATCATGGCAGCAGGAATAAGCCGACTCGTTTTAGGAGGTAGGCGAAAAGATAGTGAAAATCAGTACAATGGCTACACAGTAGAAAAGCTAATAAACCTAGCAAATTTTGAAAACAAACTATCTCTTACTACAGGCGTACTTCAGGTAGAAAGTGAAGAGATTTTAAACATATGGAGATCTAATCAGAATTAAACTTATTCTTCATAGTAAGTTCTAAATTTGTGATAAAGAAAAATCATATACCTCCTGCTTTTTGACACTACGTGCGAAAAACACGTTTCTCTTCTATAAATATGGGAATACCTATTCAAATTCCCATATACAGTATCCTATTGTGGAACTACATGTGGGCCCAAATATGCTATAATTCTCTACCAAAGAGGTGAAATATGGCTAAAGGTCAAGATAGTAAAAAAGAAGGAAAAAAACCAAAAAAGCGTAAAGAAAAAAAACCTTATGGAGGAAAAGATCCAGCATCGAAGAAATAACATAATTAGATTAAATTTAAATTGAGGATGCAAAATGTCGAAGTTAATTTTACATACAGCGATCGGCAACTATGGGCATACTGCTCAAATAAAAAACGGCAATGTTGGCTCCGCTAGATTTGAAATGCAACATGTCGATATCAGCCCTGTGCCTATGATTTTTAGAAGAATGGTTAGAGATCTAGAATTTGATGTGGCCGAAATGGCTTTAGCTACATATATATGCTCAAATCACTTTAAGAAAAAATTCACAGCTCTTCCAATTTTCTTAACCCGAGGTTTTTATCATTCGAATATGATTTATCGCCAAGGTTCTCAAATCGTTCATCCAAAAGATTTGGAAGGTAAAAGAGTAGGAGTTAGGAGTTACACGTTCACTCCCGGCGTGTGGAGTAGAGGTATCCTCTCCAGTTACCACGGGGTTGACCTAGACTCAATCACCTGGGTGCTCTCAGGTGATGAACACGTCGAAGAATTCAAATGTCCAGCCAATGTTTTGACATCTGATACAGGAGATCTTTATCAGATGCTAACTACTGGTGAAGTGGATGCTGTGATAGGAGCAACTACGAACGGATCACCAGAAATATTACCATTATTTACAGATCCTGAATCTTTGGATAAAGATTGGTATTCCAAAAATCATATTTATCCAATAAGCCACGTCTTAGTGGTTAAAGATGAACTCCTTCATAGCAACCCATGGTTAGGCCAAGAAATAGTCGATGTGTTTAATAAAGCTCGATCTGGATATCTAAATACTTATAACCAATATAATTCCTTACAGGATCCGACTGATCATTCTCAAATGGAATTTTCAAAAATTGTAGGTGCAAATCCTTTGAATTACAGCTTTCCAGAAACGCGTGAGACACTTACAACTTTTATTAGCTATAACCTTGAACAGAAGCTTATCCCAGAAGCTCCAAGTCCAGAAGAGCTATTTTTTCTAGATTAACCAGCTTAATACACTTTTCAATAGTAAGGTTGCACTATGAATTCTATGCCCCTAATGCTTTTTTATTTGCATTGAACCGTCACGCATATCTGATTAACCCATACAAATAATCTAAGGCATACTCTCTCCTAATATTTACATAACCATTTACTTGTTGGACAAAAGATTTACGTTAACTCATAATGCTTTGTATATATTAATGAAGTTTACTAAGGGAGATAAATATTTACACAGGTGTTAATATGTTTGAATCTGTAGGCATACGACAGCCACTTTTTGTGGTGCAGACTATAGTAGAACTCATAGAGAAAGACGAAACTCGTTTCTCAATATGTAAGGGTGCTGCCAATAAGCTATATCTCAGTGGGAAACATGTAAGATATTCCACCTATGACAATATTTTAGAGAATTTAGAAAACATCAAAAAAATAATTGCGACTTCTACTACTACAAAACAATCTGCACTACAGGCAGTATTAGATGACTCATCAATCTTAGACTTTGACAAGTTTGATGAGAGTCGAGAATCTCGAGGGCTTGATGATTTAATGGCTTCACGAAATGACCCTAATGCACCACGAAGACTTGTTGATATGGAGAATACCGAATCATTAGTACCGCAAAAGAATTGGAATATTTATTACCTTACCAGTATCGGTTACAGCATAGAAGAATCTTTGCGGCTGATGATTAATTACTACTCAATACTTCCAACCAGACGTCAAGCAAGGCATGGTGGAAATGATAATCCAAAACTTGCTATATTCAAGGATTATGAAAAATATATTGCCCTTCATTATGAAATTTATTGGACAGCATTAACCTCTCAAGGATTTAGATTCAATAAATTAGACCAAATCCCAAAAGATGAAATTAAAGAGAATGCTTACAAAAAGACTGCAGAAAGATTGCTACTTAAAGGTATAACGACTGGTGATGATGCTTTCATTATAGCTGCAGAAAATATTATTAACTTTGCTACATGGAACGGTACTAAGCATAAGAACGCTTTTCAATCTTCCTTGAGCCATTGGGTACCTAATGCAAGAGCATTAACTAGATTCATGAAAACTATTGAAGATATTAAAAATGAAGAAATGGAAAAGCAATTAGATAAAACTAATTGGGAGTTAGCCGCTAAAGAAATACGCGAGGTAGATTATCAGTAAAAGACGACCCAATAATGATGGTAATATTGATGGTTTATTCTGCTAATATATAAAAAAAAGTGAAGTATGCGTAAATTAATTGGAGGTTATAACGAGAAATGAGTAAAAGAAGATGAATAATCCTTATAACAAAGAAAGAGATACTGCCAAACAGGTCATCGTGGATGAAGATACCAATATATTATTGCGAGGGAGGGCAAGTGAATTACTTGTTAAAGATAAACTTACTAAATCTGAAAAAGATGAACTTTCTGAAGCTTTAAGACCCTTTAATAAACTTTCAGTATATAAAAAAGTAATGCTCCAAATGCAATACAAAAATTTCCGACCCCAATATAACACTAAGGATAGGATAACCTCGTTCTTTTTAACCATAATATTGATAGCAGTGGTATCACTTATAGTTTATTTAGGAGGTTTTGATTTGTTAAAGTCCTTTTTATAAAAAACTAAACTGTCACAGGTATCTGTACTACCCTATATATAAGTTCTAAGCCTTACCCCCTATATCGACCCTCATGCTATAATCCCTCACAAAGAGAGGTGCGCTTATGTTACTTGCATTAAGAATATTGAGCTGTGTTATATATGGTTTCACAGGTTTTTTCTTAATTTTAGGAATATTTGCTTACTGGACACCAGACCAAATATCAGATGATACAGCTTTGATAATAGTAATTGTAGCCTTTATATCTGCTATACTTTTTGCGTATTTAGGTTTTCGTATTCACATCTACTGGAAAACAACTCTATCCAAAATGTTAATTATAGGGTTCCCTATACTTGTGGTTATATTAGGTATCATTCCAAAGAGTTCGACAGCTCCAATCATCTATACCTGCGAATCAGAAGAACTCCTAAACCAAGTTAAGGATATAACTTCAGGAGAACAAAGGATTTTAGATATATACAACATGACCGAAGTATCAAATAGTCTTCATGAATCAGGAAACAATGAATTAGTTTGTAATGCTCAGTTTGTTACAACAACGGGAGACTTTATAGCTAAGTACCAACATGAGGTACAAAACGACCAATGGTATGTAGTGTGGAAGCAAATAGGCAGTAGTACTTAGGCTAAAGACTCTGCGTGCTAATCATGCCTTTTCTTATCGGGAATATCATCCAAGGTATCTTCAACAACTTCTGATAGTAAGGTTTGCTTATCCTGCTTTTGTTGCTTAGCCATACCTCTTAATTCTTGGATCATACCTACAATATGGTTCTCAGTAAGTTCTGCACCAGTAGGTCTAAGCCCTCAGCCCTCCCGCGCGCGCCTGCGTTTTTTTATATATGCCAACAGTCGCCAAGAAATGTCCCTTGTTTGACCCTAATTGCTGTAAAAACTGCTGTGAAAATATAAAGCAGTGCTAAGGGTATCTGTGAAATAGGGCTATTTTGAACCTAAATAAGTGGTGGGCGATAGTGGACTCGAACCACTGACCCCTTGCGTGTAAAACAAGTGCTCTAACCAACTGAGCTAATCGCCCTCATACTAAAATCAAATCTGCGCTTGGAGGGATTCGAACCCTCGACCTCAGCCTCCGCAGGGCCGCGCTCTATCCACTGAGCTACAAGCGCACAAAAAGCTTACTACTCAATGCCGAAGGGGAGACTTGAACTCCCACGCCCGTAAGGACACTACGTCCTGAACGTAGCGCGTCTGCCGTTCCGCCACTTCGGCTCATTAAAGCCAATTATACCATTGTACCGAAACTAACTAAACCTTATGGTGGCTACGGATGGATTCGAACCAACGACCTAGCGCTTATGAAGCGCCCGCTCTGCCGCTGAGCTACGTAGCCACCTAGGAAACTACAAGCCAGTCGCTCGTCTGTTTCCACGCTAGACAATAAATATATATGTCATGTATATAAGTGTCAATTCTGATAGAATAATGAATTATGAACAGTTTATTTTCTGATAAATCTAATTTTTTATTACTTGCTAATTCTTCTTTAGAAAAAACTAAAGAAACACTACAAGAAATCTTAAAAGAATTGGCTTTACAAACACGGCCATTCCCTGGATTTCTAAATATGAAAACTATCCAAGCTATTGAGATCCCTGTTCCAGAAACCTATTCCAATAAATACGGATGTGTTGTTGTTTTACCTGACGGTGAAATAAATGAAATTATATTAAAAACAATACCTGCACCTGAAAGTTTAGGGGAAGTTGATCAAACTGAAGAATATGTTGAAGTTGATATGCCTGTTATCGATACTATAATTTACTTATACAACGCAATTGAAATTCTATGCAATCCAGACAATCTGGTATCTCATCAATATTGAAATACCTTATACAATTTTGCCAAATACTGTTATGATTTACAAGTATGAATATGAAAGGTTTTTAGTTATACCTAATTTAAGGAGAAAAGTATGAAAGATTTTAAGATTTTATTTCTTCTGCTTTCC
>Ga0209089_10001362_pt1 | contig 22280 bp, 16 predicted proteins | sample ArcticOcean_MG_C_FD_187431 | JGI IMG/M metagenome (GOLD analysis project Ga0209089, IMG submission 187431) | Marine microbial communities from western Arctic Ocean - ArcticOcean_MG_CB2_150 (SPAdes) (version 2) | ecosystem: Environmental > Aquatic > Marine > Oceanic | place: Arctic Ocean: Canada... | reverse complement strand
AAAAGCCAAGATAGTTTCTAATAAACTCGATATTTGATAGTGACAAAATACTATAATCGGTAACGGCAACAATGCCGATACCCCACAATATGAATGCCATCTGGAAAGGAGTTGTCCAAATGCAAATGTAAGCAAACACTCTTAAAAAAGAAATCATTCCTCGTCCCTTCCAGTATTTATGCCAATTTTGCCTGCCCCGAAGAGTAGGGTGATTATTGTTAGTAGTTTCTTCATGCTTGCCTTCCAGAATTAGAATTTTCTTGAAATTAGCTTTTAAGTATGGGGTTGGCAACTGTAATTATTAGGGAAGATGGCACGATTAAACCAACCGGTCGTGTTATTGAGGTAGCGCGTCCTGATTAGCTCCGCAAATAAATCAAAACCTATAAGTGCCCCTTAATTGGGGTTTTTTATTGCCTAAGAAAAGACCAATGGTTCCAAATCATAAAGTTCATCGGATATACCGTCAGGGGGAGCGACGCGCGTGGCAAAGTGAGCCGGCACTCTCGGCGCCTACTCACCATTTCGTCTAATTCGGCGGTAGCAACCGGGTACGGTCAATCCACTCGCCAAGCCGCATCACCCGATCGATCTCCAGCGTGTTCCGGATATCCACCAGCGGATCGGCATCGAGGACGATCAGATCTGCTACCTTGCCAACCTCAAGGATCCCGAAGTCGGCCTCTCCCGGGGAAGAAATCTGCGCGGCGCCCGTGGCTGTCGCCGCAACGATGGTCTGCATCGGTGTCAGGCCGGCCTCGACATACAATTCCATCTCATGGTGCATGCCCCATCCAAACGGCACGTTCGGGGTGCCAGCATCGGTACCGAGAGCGACCTGAATGCCGGCTTCGTTTATGGTCTTGACGAAGTCCTGAACCTGCCGGAACGATGCCTTGCGATCCTCGAAGTCAGGGGCGTCCACCACTTCCGCCCGACTCTCCGGACGATCCCACCGAGCTAATGCGTCGGGATTGAAAGCGGCCCGCAAGTCCGGGTCATCCAGCAGTTCGGGATGCTCAGCGAAATGCCAGCGGTTCTGTACGATCGATAATGTGGGGGTGAACACAACATCATGCTCGGCTGCCAGCTGCAGGAACCCCAGCGACGGTGTGGGGTCGTCAACGGGAGCGCCGGCGTCGACGATCCCGGGCCCGAGGCTCAACACGGTGGTGTGGAGAAAGTCCCGCAGACCAGCCCGGATCAGCTGGATGGCATCGGCTTCGTCATCGATGTGGGCGACCGGCACGACGCCGTTGCGAATCGCCTCATCGACAATCACCGTCCGCATCTGTGGCGTGATCTTCAACCCGGGTGGCCGCCTGTCGACCCACATCTTGATAAACTGCACGCCAAGCGCGGCCTGGTTTCGGACCATCGCCCGCGCCTCGTCTTCTGTCGTCGGCGCGTTGCGTCCGGCCGCGTTGAAACCATTAGGGTGTGAGAAGCCGAGGCCAGCGGTATACGCGCGCGGGAAGTCCGGGCGACCAGCGTGGGCCTCGAGCAGGAACGCGACGGCCTCCGGCGAGTCACTGCCGATACTTCGCGCAGTCGTCACGCCGTAGTAGAGCTGTGTCCCGAACTGACGCTCAATGCCAGCCGGCCCGCCAGGATAGTGCACGTGCAAATTCACCAGACCGGGAATGATCGACTTGCCGGTAACGTCAATCACCTCCGCACCGGCAGGGACAGAAGTGGTCTCCCGTGACCCGGCCGCCGTAATCCGTCCATCACGGATCACGATGACCGAATCCGCCACGGGGGCCGTTCCGGTGCCGTCAATCAACTGGGCTCCGACCAGGGCCAGTCCGCCGGCCTCCGCTCTTGGGTCCACGCCCTGTTCACAGCCGGTCAGGACTAGAACCAACCCAAATGCTGCGATCTTAAATCGTCTCATGAAAACCCTCATAACAGTTAAATCCTCAGTTTGGTGCCTCAGTTAGCCTCGCCAGCGGGGCAATGCCAAAGCCTGGGGTCCTGGCGATCATTGACCCTGGTCTTGAGGATTGTCACTGCCGAGCACGCTCCCTCAGCAACTGCTGTACCCGCAGGGCACAAGCAATTTATTCATCCCCAGATTCCGCTTTATCCATGACCAACAAGCTCCCCTTATCAGGGAGCTTGTTGCCAGAGTTCTCCAGTGAATGCACCTGATTATTGGGAGGAGCCATGTGTTTTTTTGTGGCGTGCTCGCTACTACCCGCGGGCGGTCTTGTAGCAGGAGCTTACAGACTCAAGCAAAAACTTGTCCTGATTGATCAGGGTTCCCTAGTCTTCCAAAGCTTTCTGCGCGCGGTGTTCCGCCTCCGCTAAACGCGCACCCCTCAGCATATTTCCCATGGAATAGTTGCCTTCATGGCAGGCATACTCATAGGGGATCTCGTCTGTTCTCACCCAGACCGTTTCACCGGCATAGGAATCGGTAAAATCAGTGTCTTCCACCGTATAGCTGTACACCAGGCCCCCATCAGTGTGGGGCCTGAAGCGTTCGATTATGCGACGGTCAGCCGGTTGCTGAGGCTCATTCAGGAAGTTAACTGATTCGACAACAAGAGTGTCTCCTTCCCACCAGGCAATAGAATCCCCATCTAATGTCGCTAACTCGGCAGGCTTGTGCTCCTTATCATTGATGCGGATTATCCGCGCCCAGTGCATCCATTCGATGTACAGCAATAAGTAGTCATCGGTCTGCACGATGGTTTTCAGGTTGTTATAGTTTGAGGACCCGATGGGAATCGTCGTGCCTCGCGAGAAGATGCAGCGATTATTCAGAGGAAAAGTTTCAGGGCCATCGTAGGGCTGATCACCAGTCTCCAGCCATCTGGCCCCATCTCGATCTGGCCACGCGGATTTCGGTGCCGCGTCTGCTATGGCCTGGCCCTCTGGAGTACGCGCAGGCATGCGTCCATTTTCAGGGTACGTCAGGACGGAGGTTCGGTACTCACCGTCAATAATATGGCCGTCATCTCCCCGATTGTTCCAGAAGTCATTGTGGCCCCGGACATTACCAAATTCATCGGGGCCTCCGACTGGGCCCCCAGCCTCCGGTGCAGAGAATTCCAGTGTCTGCACGGCCCCGGCCTCACGGCGCACCCTGTCCCGATCCCTCAGCGCCTGAGCTTCTTCCGGGGTGGCGATCAGGCGATCACCGAATTCGGCCGGGCGCTGAAGCGGGGTCAGGGTTGAAACATCCCAATTCCCGCTGAAGTCCGGTTTGCCTGATGGCATGCGCGGGTAGCTGTCCTGGGCGATTACTAGGGGGTGAATGAATACGAGAGGAATCAGGGCGGCTACAAGTTTGAAAGGTGCTTTTTTCATGGATTTCAACCTGGATGGTTTCTTACCAAAAGTATATGGTGGTATGTGTTTCGATGCAACAGACCCGATTTCCCAAATGATTCTAATGGGCGCACCAGAAGGCTTCTGCTCTTGGCCAGTTTTGCGCCATGTCTCTTAGTGGCGCAGCTGCCTCCAACAAAACAGGAAATGATGGATCTTCGCTCTGGGCTGTGGCTGTTGTGCCCAGACCAGACGCCCAGAGAGTAGCAACCCCCAAAAAAGTTTTGTCCGCTTCGAGATTGGTTTCGTACTTTGATCCTTGCTGATTCGCGTGCACATGTTCGAATTTCTAGTTTGAATTTAAGACCGTTCTGAAGCCAATATGACTAGTGCCAAGACCGCTGTCTTGTGCTTCTCTAGCTGCAGGTCTAAAACGAACGCAGTAGTTTTCGGCGCACAAATAGGAGCCGCCCTTAATGACTCGAACAATAGCCTCGCCGTGATTAGCGCTGTAGCTTTCTTGCTGAGTGGGCCCGATTGGATTCAGAGCGTCGGCAGGATTGTGTTTGGGGAAGTACCAGTTCGAAGTCCATTCCCAAACATTACCGATTAAATCATAAACGCCGTAAGTATTTGCCTCGAAACAGCCCACCGGCGCCAGGCCCACATGGCCATCTTCAGGTTTATTCTCCACAGGAAATGAACCCTGCCAGGTGTTGGCACGGTGGTGTCCGTTGGGGGCGAGTTCATTGTCGCTCCAGGCAAACCGGCTATCGCGTTTGTTACGAGCTGCCAGCTCAAACTGTGCTTCAGTAGGCAACGATCGTCCTGCCCACGTCGCATAAGCTTCTGCATCTTCGAAGGCGATATGAATAACCGGGTAATTGTCCTTGCCTGCAATGTTGCTATCGGGGCCATCAGGATGGCGCCAGTTAGTACCAACTACCCAGGACCACCAGTTGGCTGCAGGCTGACCTGGTGCCGGCGGAGTGAACAGTACTGAACCGGGCTGTAGAAATTCAGCCGGCACGTCAGCAGGCCAATCCGCTGGATCGGGACTTCGTTCAGCGACTGTGATATACGCTGTTTCTTCAACAAATTTAGCGAACTGCGCGTTGGTCACTTCATTGGTGTCGATCCAGAATCCCGATACAGAGACTTGGTGAGCCGGACCTTCTTCCCGGTAGGCGGAGTTGTCGCCCATAGTGAACTCAGCACCGTCTATCCATGCCTGCCCGCCTGGATCGGCTAAACAAGAGTGAGTCGAATGTGCATCCAGTGCGGATTGCCCACTCGCTGACTGCGCGAGAAAAAATAAAGCACATATTGTGAACCTGCAAATAATCTTCTGCATAGTAGTAAGCTTAAAAGGAGTATCGTAAGTATAATAGAAGCTAATCTCTTCGAATGTCTACTACTTCTATAAAGGAGAAATATTCAGTTCTCCCCGGGCCCTAATGAGATCCGCACCTGAGTCTGGGTATGAAAACTCGAGATCAGGCACACAAAGAAAAGCCGGCTGCATGCGGCAGCCGGCTTCCTTAAAACCTGTCAACGTATTTTAGGACGTGACATAACTTAAAACTGCACCTGCACCCCTGCCATCAGGCGCGGGCCCGCATTGAGTTCGGAATTGAACCATTGTCTCTTGCCGCTACCCACAGTGTTGTACATGCGCACGTTCTCGTCCGTCAGGTTGATGCCTTCCAGGCTGAACGTCACTTGCTCGTTCAATCGATAGCGCAGCGAGGCATCCACCGACTTGAAAGGCAGCACGTACAGCGGATGACCGCGAGAGTCGGCCAACCAATCCACAAACTCGTCGCGCTTGTTGTACGAGACCCGCGCCGTATACGGACCTTTTTCGTAGAACAGCGACGCATTGGTCGTGTTCTCCGACAATCCCGGAATCCCGAGGCTGCCGCCGTCCGAATTTTCGAAGTTACTGTCGGAGTTAATGTGCGTGTAATTGAAGATGACCCCCAGCCCGTCGAATGGCGCCGGCAAACCCGGGAAGGTCTGTTGGTAGGCCAACTCGAGACCGGACAGGCTCGAGTCCGTGCCGTTCAGCGGTTGTTGGATCCGCAATACGAGCGGCATGTTGGTGTCGGGATCGATTTGATCCGCCAGCGTGCGCAGTGTCTGGTCTGTCTGGACAAATCCATCCGCATCTTTAGTGAAGAAGCCGACCGAGGCGATGGCGTACTCCGAGAAATACCACTCGAGCGCCACGTCCGCCTGCCACGCAGTGATCGGGTCGAGCTCGGGATTCCCGGACTTAATCTGACGCAGCACCGCGCTGCCGGTTGACCCGGGATTCAATTCACTGAATGTGGGCCGGCTCATGACCTTCCCGACGGCCAAGCGCAACAACAGATCGTCGCGCAGATCGAAGCGCACGTTTACCGACGGCAGCGTCTCCGTATAGGAGTGGCTGACGTCACGCGCAATCGGGTCGGAAAAGTTGAGAATTGCCGTAGTCTGCGTCACTTGCTCAAAGCCGATGACATCCTGCACGAGGCCGTTCGCCCTTACGTCGGTGTCGACATATCGCACACCGAAGTTACCCGAATAGGGCGTCGTGCCGAGTTCGCCGCTGAAATTGGCCATCGCATACAGCGCCGTCACCTCCTCCGTGTAGCGAATGTCGCTGGACTCGATCGAGCTACCAGTGTTGCCGGCATTGCCCCCCGGTATCTCGCTCGCCCGCCCCACGATATAGTCTTGCGTGGCTTTTGCGAGGTTGGGAACAACAAAGCTTTTAGGGAAATTCGTAGAGATTCCGGACAGAAAGTCACTCGCCGGAAAGGGGTGCGCGCCGACGTCCGTCAACGGCTCGCCGCGGAAGGTGGTGGTTCTGAGACCTCGCCCGCGATCGAACCGTTCCCGGTCGCTGTAGCGCACGCCCACCTGTACCGAATCGATCCAAGAATCATAGTACTCATAGGTCGCATCGGCGCGGAATTGCGTTTCTTCGTCCGTCATGTCATTGGTGGAGAAGCCCATGAGCACGTTGTGGTATAACGTCGGATCGTCCAGGTCATAGTCGACCGTGACTGACGGGTTGCCGGAGTAGATACCGGTTTCGTCGTAGGACACGGTCGCCGGCCCGTTCACCTCCCAGAAGCCGTAATCTACATTTCCATTGGTCTCGGACTCCGACCGCGCCAGGTTGAAATTGAAACTGAGCCGCTCGCTGTATTGATATTCGACCTCGCCGCCGATGGTGAGCGCTTCGGATGTATTGTCTATAATACGCGGGAACGGCCGCGGCCTGGCGCCAGTGGTTGTTAACTTGGAGATCACACTGGTGCCATTGTCGTCTTCAGCCACCGCATCGACGATGTTACTCGCAATCTGAGCGCTGGTACGCAGTGGGATCTGCAGCATCCAGTCGTCCGTAGCGAGTTCCGTATACAGCAGATCGAGCGTCACATCGACGCGATCGTTCGGACGCCACTGAAACGCCGAGGAGATGTTCAGACGCTCGCGATCCTGTTCAATGTAATGGGCGCGGGTGTTCTCCATGTTGAACCCCTGCACGTCGACCGTGCCATCACGATCCAGGTCCCATTGAGACTGAATGCCCGACCAGCTGGTGTTGTCGATCTCATCCGTGCGGATCGTGCGGTCATCCCATTGCGCAGAAATCATGAAGCCGAGGGTATTGTCTGCAAACGTATCGCTGTACAAACCAAAAAAACTGGGGTCGGTCGAATCGGCCAGTTCGCTGTGCATCGATTGCGCGCGCAAATTGATGCGGCGCCCACCCAGGTCGAGCGGCCGGCGGGTTTGCACCTCGACGATACCGCCGAGGCCTCCTTCGACATGATTGGCTTGGGGTGATTTAAAAACTTCCACCGCTTGTACCAGCCCCGATTGGAATTGATCGAATCCGACGATACGGGAGCCGTTGTTGGCAGCGCGATGCGCATCACCGGAACTCTGTATGCTAATGTTTGACGGCGCTACGCGGCCGTTGGTGGTGACCTGCACGAAATCCGGGCCCAGGCCGCGAATGCTGACCAGCGAACCCTCGCCGAGCTTGCGATCGATAGCCACACCTGCGATCCGCTGCAGGGATTCGGCCAGGTTCTGATCAGGAAACGCGCCAATGTCCTCGGCCGTGATGGCGTCGACGAAATTGGCGGCGTTGCGTTTGCGGTCGAGCGATTGCTGCAAGCTGCCGCGAATGCCGGTGACCATGATTTGTTCTATTTCTTCAATTTGAGAGTCTTGCTGGGCAAGCGCCATCCCAGACAGAGGCATAAGCGAAACGGCGGATATCGCTGCGCAAAGTTTACGCTTACTGCCTTTCCATTGTGGGTATTTAAAGAGCATATGATTTCCCCTCTATTTTGTTAGATTTGTGGGTTCAAATTTGTATTGCACTACTGTGTACTACTGACTGTATGTGTACTACTGTAATTTTTATGAGACAACTCTCCTCTAGTTGTGCTCTTTGTGCCCGCTTTAATACTTACTATACTAGAACCTTTGGTCAAAAGCACCAGCGCCATTTTACCTCGATGGATGACAAGATTCTGTTCCTGTATGTCCAAGGCATGTCCACCCGTGAAATCGTCAAGACCTTCAAGGAGATGTACGGTGCAGATGTCTCCGTTGCCCTGATCTCGAAAGTGACCGATGCCAAAGACTATTTGAAACCCGGGGTGACCTTTGAAATACTCGATGCCGTCGCTCACCAGATCAGTGACAACCAGGCGGCGGAGCAGCTTCAGAAAGCTCGCCGGAAACTCTTCAAAATCATTCATGGGCAGACACTGAGAGCCGGCTGACACCACCTGCCCGTCAGACTCGTTTAAGGATTGGAAAATATTTTGACTACTAATTAAAGGAAGTATAGGGTCTAGTCACGACAAGGTGTCAAATACCAGACTTTTCACAAAGGGGGCACAAAGAGCACAAAGAGGAGGGCTGTCCCATAAAAATTACAGTAGTACACATACAGTCAGTAGTACACAGTAGTGCAATACAAATTTGAACCCACAAATCTAACAAAATAGGGGAAAATCATATGCTCTTTAAATACCCACATAAGCGGTGGGTTGTTTGCTTGGTGCTATTCGGCATCTTGCAGTCGTCGTGCGCCCCATCCGAAACAATCCAGGCTGAAATAGACCAGCCTGAAGCAACCGAGGTTGCAGTGGTCGACGAAACGCCTCAGCCTAACAGTGGCTCCAGAAACCAACCGCGTCGGCCGAACATCGTGATCATAATGCCCGACGACCTCGGTAATCGCGATGTCGGTTTTAGGGGCGGGGACATCGCCACACCAAATATCGATCGAATTGCTACTAGGGATTCGGCCAGGTTCTGATCAGGAAACGCCCCAATGTCCTCCGCCGTGATGGCGTCGACGAAATTGTCGGCGTTGCGTTTGCGATCGAGCGATTGCTGCAAGCTGCCGCGAATGCCGGTGACCACGATTTCTTCAATTTGATCGTCTTGGGCAGGCGCCATTCCAGAAAGAGGCATAAGAGACACAGCAGATATCGCTGCGCAAAGTTTCCGCTTACTACCCTTCCATTGTGGGTGTTTAAAGAGCATATGATTCTTCCTTTATTTTTTTAGGTTTAAGGATTTAACTGTTTATTAAATGACTGTATATCCGTTAGTGTGACTTTTCTTTACTAGTCTAGTCTAGGTATCTCAATACTAATCGTTTTGGCTAACTATAAAAGTCAATTAACGAACTATATAAGTAGGAAACTAGTAATTTCGAGCGTGATTTAGTGCAACCAACAACCTATCAATAGCTTTAAGTATTTAAGCTACAAAATAACAATTACTTACAATAGATCTAACGGATGGATTCTGGTACTTCAAGGTCAAATATAGGTGTTTAAACTAAAAATAGAATCCATTCATTCAATCTATTCTAGCCACTACTACTGACCGTATGTGTACTGTAATTTTTATGGGACAACTCTTCTCTAGTTGTGCTCTTTGTGCCCCTTTAATAATTATTATACTAGAGCATTGTATCGAGTACAGCTTGAAGTGCCGCCTTGGCTGCCAACGCGTCAGCGGCGGCAGTCTCGAGCGGTTTTTCTTCTAGGATATCGTTCTCAAGGTCGAAAAAACGCCCGTCTTCATACAATTTGAAGCGCTGATCCTGAACGTAGGAGATTGGGGGGAATATTGGTTCGCCATCTTCCCCTAGCCTGAAATTAGGTCTGTAGTCGGTAAAAACCCAATCCCGCGTTTTCGCGACATCACCCCGGAGGATAGGTATGAAGCTCAAGCCATCGATGACCCGATCATCGGGTAATTGTGCCCCAGCTGCATCAACCAACGAAGGTAGGAAGTCGGTAAAGTCGACTAAGGCATCGGACACTCTATTGCCGTCAATTGTGCCAGGCCAAGATGCAATAAACGGCACGTGCGTACCGCCGTCGGTGGGGCGACCTTTGTCGCCGATAATTGTCCTGCCATCCTGCATGCGGCTCTCTATCCCGCGCGGTGTACCATTGTCAGCGGTGAGTAGCACAAGGGTATTGTCCCGTATGCCAAGCTCCTCCAGCTTGTGAATGAGCTGACCCACTAGCTTGTCGGCGTAATTCACCATGTCAGGGAAATTAGCACGGTCCCGGGCATGCCGATCGTCGTTCCAACTCGCACTATCCGGTGTTGGCGTGAACGGAGAGTGATCGAGCACCATCGGGTAGTAGCCAAAGAACGGTTGCTCGGGGCTCTGCGCCACATGCGTCTCGATGGCTCCGCTGATGAAGCCGGCCAGAAGGTCCGGTCCGTAACTATCGGCGTAGATCGAATCGTCATCTACGTGCATCGAGAGCAGCGGATCCGCATACCGACTGCCTTTATTGCCCAGATACCAGACCAGATAATCATCGAAGCCCGCATCGGTCGGCGTCTGCCCTTGATGTAGGCAGCATGGCACCTCTACGGGCCACACCAGATCATGGCCCCACAGCTGCCATTTACCAGCGACGAAAGTCGCGTACCCGGCATCCTGCAGAAGATTACCGAAACTGATTTCGTCCGGCTCTAGGACCGCCCATTCGTCGTAATTGCGGTTGTTGTAGCGGCCCGTCATCAACTGAACGCGTGACGGCGAGCACAACGGTGTCGAGTAGGCGTGATTGAATCGCACCCCCGACTCAGCCAGGCGATCAATGTTCGGTGTTGCGTACGAGATGCCGCCGTAAGCGCCTATCGCTTCATAGCCGAGATCGTCGATCATTATCAGGAGAATGTTCGGCCGATTTAGCGCAGATTCAGCTCTCTCTTCCTCTGGTTTGTCGGAACAACCGCCAAACAAAACCGCCAATAGCAGCACCGACACAAGTGTCCGCTCCAGCCGCACTGGGTATATTCGATTGCGCAGCTTGCCTGCCCCTGGCCTAAGGCTCATCGACTCCGATTTCTGCCTTTCAGTTTTCTTCATGTGCCCACCTAATTTGTGTTCGGCTCTGTGCGGATTGACATCTTACTGATGGGGATAGCCGCCGACCCAGATCGGACTCGACCAAGCCGCCGCTTCGTTGGCCTGGCGCATGTGTACATAGTAGTAATCCCATCATTGTTTGTAAACTGGAATTCGACATTCCTTACCCCCTCATCGGCGTCTGCACCGCAGGCCTCAGCGCCTCAACTTCCTGACGTAGGGCCGGTGACAGATAATCGCCGTTGGCATTGGCCACGAAAGCAGTGCCTGGTTGATCAAGTAACGCAATGGTCAGCAACAACAGTGCATGCAGACCTCTACGCCGTTCTTGTTTTTCACGATTTCACTCTACAGCAAAATCCCAGTTGGGCGGCGGTATGAAGCCCTCTGAACCCTCACGGTATGGTGCAATATGGTTCGCCGGCTGCAGCGCACGGAAGTCAGCGGCTTTCGCCAACAGGCGGGCAACGATTTCAGGATGCTCGTCGGCAACGTCGTCGTTTTCCAGCGGGTCGCTGGCGATGTGGAACAGGATTTTTCTGGACCGTTCGGCCGCACCTGGCCGAGGCAGCGGAGGTCCGATCACGACGAGTTTCCATTCGCCCTCGGTTACGGACACTTGTTCACGTTCCGGATCGAGCTGTGCGATGAACGAATACAGGTCACGCTCGGGCGCCACATCCGCATTGACCCCCATAATGATCCCCGACATATCTAGTCCGTCGAGGGGCTTTCCGCCGTGATCATCGATGCCGGTGATCCCCATTAAAGTAGGCAGAAGGTCAATGTACTGCACTGGTGTTTCTATTTGTTTACCGCCCACGACGTTTCCTGCAGGCCAACGGGCTGCAGCGGCAACCCGTATGCCGCCTTCGTACACGCTGCCCTTCGCGCCGCGGAATGGCTCATTGTCGCCCATGGCCACCGAACCACCATTGTCGCTGAAGAAAATCACCAACGTATCATCGACGATCTTGTTATCCTCCAACGCCTGAAGAATGCGGCCGATACCCGCGTCAAGAGCATGCACCATAGAGCCGTGAATGCGGCGGCCTTCCCGCCGTTCTTCGATAGCCCGCAACGGCCTCCCGGCGGTTGACTCCTCCCAGCCGCGCGGCTCAGCCAACGCTTCCAGGTGCGCATAGCGCGGCAAGTCCTCTGCCTTGGCCTGTAGCGGCGAATGCGGCGCGCTGAACGGCACATAGACAAAAAACGGCTCATCTTCATTCGCGTGCGTGTTGATAAATCGTACCGCATGCTCGGCGTGCAAGTCGGTCAGGTAACCTTCTTCGTCTACAGACTCGTAGTCGTGCCACCATTCGCGTTCGCCAAGAAATCTGTGCTCGTGGGTGAAGAAGTCGATGCCAAAGTTGTAACCTTTGAATTCGGTGAATCCACGCCGCAATGGATGCCAGCGTTTCTTGTGGTGACCGAGGTGCCACTTGCCAAAGATCGCGCGATGCTCGTATCCGGCCTGCGCCAGCACCTCGGGCATGGTCACCTCACTGGTATCCAAGCCAAAGTCGCGCCACGCCCCAACCACGCCCCGCATCAAACCGAAGCGGATTGGGTAGCGCCCCGTCATAAGACCGGCCCGTGTCGGTGAGCAAACGGGCGCTGCGTAAAAGCGGTCGAACGTCACGCCTTCAGTAGCAATTCGATCGATATTTGGTGTAGCGATGTCCCCGCCCTTAAAACCGACATCACGATTACCGAGGTCGTCGGGCATTATGATCACGATGTTCGGCCGACGCGGTTGGTTTCTGGAGCCACTGTTAGCCTGAGGCGTTTCGTCAACCACTGCAACCTCGGTTGCTTCAGGCTGGTCTATTTCAGCCTGGGTTGTTTCAGATGGGGAGCACGACGACTGCAAGATACCGAGTAGCACCAAGCAAACAATCCACGGCTTATGTAGGTATTTAAAGAACATGTGATTTTTTCCCCTATTTTGTTAAGTTCGTGGATTCAACTTTGTATTGCACTACTGTGTACGGTATTGACAAACTAACTGTACATCTCGTCAAAATCCATTGTGAAACAACTTTTGGTTTTTTGATGTCTATATATAAAGAAGAAAGACTTATACAAGGAAACTGCGTTTTCCCAAGGCACAAAGGCGCGCAGACGGAAATATCGATAGTTTTTAGCTGATACCAAATGACGACCCAAATTGATCAAGTTATAAACTGCTACGTTTGCGCCTTTCACTTTCACTCAAGCTCGGCACGCGCTATCGCAATGCCTGCTTCGCCACCGACGGCGTAGAGCAAATAGATCTCACCATCCTCTTCGAAAATAGCAGGGTCACGCAATTGATTCACGCGCCCGTACGCCGTACTCCTGACCGACGGCTCTACCGGCGCACTCGCGCCTTCCCAATCGTATTCAGGTCGTAATACTTCGACCCAATCCGATGTCTGCCAGTCCATCCAGTCGCCGCTGATGTCGATAGTGCTGAGTTTGATGTGTTCAGGAGCGTCTCCCACCTGGGTCCAGAATACATAGAGTTGATTGTCGCGAACTAATACTGCCGAATGACGCATGTTAGGTACAAACAGTCTTGGCCCGGCTTCAAAGTTTGTAAAACCATTAGCAGAGCGATAGAACTGACCAGGCATGGCTAACACATAGGTCATGTTGTCATGCTTAAACGCACGCATATAGGTTCGGCCCAGGTTTTCTTCTTTGGTAGTGAAATTGATCCCGTCTGTAGAAGTGGCTACGCGGGAGTGTTGTTGGCCGGGCCCTTCCAAACCATGAAAGTACATGATGATCTGCTCGTTCTCATCATCCACATGCACGTCCGGCGAGGCGATATGCGGCTCTGTCAGCTCCAACCCTATATCATGCGATAGCTGGGCCCCGCCACTAGCCCGTCGTGCAGCAATCATTTCGTTTAATCTTTCTTCTGAAATTTCCGGACGCGTCGGTGCGAAATAGGAGTCTTCGATTTGCAGGCTTCCCGGCTCATGAATTTGCCAGGGTCCGGTTAAGCGGTCAGCATAAGCCAGGCGAATGTACAAACCTTTGTGGTCGGCAAAGTAGATATAGTAGCGACCGAGAGGATTCTCAACCCAGTTGGGAACGCGCAGCATGGTTGGTCCCTGGATATTCTCGCCGATACTGGGATGTGTTTCCGGCCCGATTATGGGCCGGTCCAGCAGACGAGTGACGTTTACACCGGACAAATCCGGCTGTGCGACAGCAATTTGGCCTGCGAACAGACCGCAGCTGACTATTAATAGAACTATTGCATACTGCGACGTCACCAGGATTTTATTTTTCATCGTTCACTCAATTATGGAACCAAGGAGTACCTAATTTAAGGGTTGCAGTGTCTGGCGTCAAGCGCATGTTCAATGAGAGTTACCGTCCACAGCGGCGGTTGAATCTCCCCAGGCAACCCAGCCCACCGACGGGCCGGAACGCCGGCCCCCTCTGGAGCCAGGACCCGAAAGGCTGGGGTTGCGGTGCCTCGCCGGTTGACGATATGATCCAAGGCCAACCGTACATACAGAGGCCAACCGTACATGACACTATCAACCAACATGCCATCTGACCCCCGAACACTGACACTGGCAGCGCTTCTCTTGCTCGCAACGCTCCCGTGCGCGGCGCAGACGGGAGCCGAGAACGGCGAGTGGCGCTCCTATGCCGCCGATACGTGGGGGACGAAATACGCTCCGTTGGACCAGATCACGGCGGAGAACTTCGACGACCTGGAGCTGGCCTGGACCTGGCAGTCGGCCGATACGCTTCTTCCCATCGACAACTTACTCGTCCCCGCTGAGAGGGTGTTCGAGCGGCTCGAAGCGGCGAACCCCGACCTCTGGGTGACAAGCCCGAGTATCGGGCGGCTGAACGCGACGCCGGTCATGGCGGGTGGCGTGCTGTATCTGTCGACACCGCTCTATCAGGCGGCGGCCGTGGACGCGCGGACGGGCGAGACGCTCTGGGTCTACAACCCGCGGGTCTACGAAGCGGGGAGCCCGCCGTTGCCGAGCCCCTGGAATCATCGCGGTGTCGCCTACTGGGAAGATGGTGATGAGGCCCTGGTGATCTGGGGAACCGGGGACGGCTTCCTCACGGCCGTCGACGCCAGGACCGGTCTCCTCGCCACGGGCTTTGGTGACAACGGCCGTGTCAGTCTCGAGGAGGGGTTGCCGCGGGCCCGTGAGAACCCCAGCCGTCTGCCCCCGCCGTCACGTTCAGCGCCGTTGGTCGTGGGCGACACGATCATCGTCGGCTCGTCGGTCCACGACTACCTGCCGACCCGCGAGAACGCGCCGGGTTTCGTGCGCGCCTACGACGCGCGGACTGGCCGTCACAAGTGGGACTTCCACAATGTGCCACAGAGCGCCGACGAGTATGGCGCCGACACTTGGCTCAACGAGGCGTGGCGCTACTCGGGCAACTCGAACACCTGGGGGAACATTACGGCTGACCCCGAACTCGGGTATGTCTACATTCCCACGAGCACGCCGACCTCCGACTACTACGGCGGGCATCGAGTGGGTGACAACCTCTTTGCCGAGAGTCTTGTCTGTCTCGACCTTGAGACTGGCGAGCGGGTCTGGCACTTCCAGATGGTGCACCACGGCGTATGGGACTACGACCTCCCGACCGGGCCGAATCTGATCAACATCACCGTCGACGGTCGTCCGGTCAAGGCGGTCGCGCAGGTGACCAAGCAGGGATTCGTGTATGTCTTCGACCGGGTCACGGGGGAACCGGTCTGGCCGATCGAGGAGCGCGCGGTCGCCACCGACACCGACCTCGAGGGCGAGGTGCTCTCGCCGACCCAGCCCTTTCCGACCTGGCCGCTCCCCTTCGAGTATCAGGGAACGCAGATCAGCGACCTGGTCGACTTCACACCGGACATCCGGCAGATGGCGGTCGAGGCGGTCGACGGCTTCCGGATGGGACCGCTCTACACCCCCCTCTCGCTCCGCGGCACGGTGTTCCGACCCAGCGCAGGCGGTGGTGCCAGCTGGGGTGGCGCGGCCATCGACCCGGAGACCGCAATCCTCTATGTCCCGTCGCGCAACATTCATTCGGTGATGCGCTTTCGCGGTCCGGAGCCCGGTGAGCAAGCCACGGTCGACTACATCCTCCGCCGTGGTGCCGACCCGTTCCTCGAGGCCGGCAACCCGCGACCGTTCCCACTGATGCCACAGGGTCTGCCGCTCTGGAAGCCACCGTATTCACGGATGACAGCCATCGACATGAATACCGGCGAGCACCTGTGGATGACGCCGCTCGGCAACGGCGACCGCGTCCGTCAGCACCCGCTCCTCCGGGATCTCGACCTCCCACCGCTCGGGGGCGATAGTGGAAGAAATGGTCCGTTTGTCACGAAGACGCTGCTCGTCTACACGCTGACCGCGGGCGGGACGAACGACGGGCCACAGCTGGTGGCGTATGACAAGGCGTCGGGCGAGCTCCGCGGTACCGTCGACCTGCCTGGCGGCGCGATTGGGAGCCCGATGACCTACATGCTGGATGGACGGCAGTACATCGCGGGCACGGTCAGTGGCGACACGCCGTACCTCGCTGCGTTCACGCTGCCACGGTGAGCCTACCGCAGACCGGCCTCGGTCAACTCCTCGATCCGGCATCCGCCTAGCATGACCATCGAGTAGTTGCCCTCGTGACAGGCATACTTGTACATCGGCTCGGGGTTCCGGCGCATCGGCTGTCCACGAACGGGGCCACGTCTCCGGGTCGGTCACGGTAAAGGTATTCAGGTAGTTCAGCGAAAGGACTTTCGATAGCCTTGAAAGTTGTGTAAAAAGTTAATTTTGGTTTTACACATTATAGAAAGATTACCAGTCCCTGGCTAAGCTTCATCTCCATTGGGCCAGCGCGTAGAGTAATTGCAAAATATCTTGAAAGGGTGAAAACTTATGAAAATTAAACTACTGGCTTTGGCAGCAGTTACCGCAATTGGTGTTGTGGCTATCAAGCGACCAGCGACTGCACATCACCCATTTTCCGCAGGATTTGATGCCAACCTGCCAGTCCGTCTTGGCGGCCCGATTACCAGAATTGAGTGGATCAACCCACATATCGTCAGGAGATCATCATGAAGGGCTTGACTGGTATCTGGACCGTGGCGGTCCTTCTGCTGGCGCCCACCTTTTTGCAGGCGCAGCAGAGTTCATACTCGCCCGAGGTTGACCGGTCGTATCCGACCAACGTGTACTGGGGCGATACGCACGTTCACACCAGCAACTCGCCCGACGCTAACTCGCGTGGGAACCAGTCCTCGCCGAGCTTGGCGTATCGCTTCGCCAGAGGCGATGTCGTCGGGGCCTTGAACGGAGAGCCGGCGCGAATCCGGCGTCCTCTCGACTTCTTGGTCGTTGCCGACCATGCCGAACAGCTCGGGGTCATGGCCAGTTTGCAGGCGGGGGATCAGGTATTGCGACAGAGTGAAGTCGGCCGCCGGCTCTATGAAACGTATCGCGCGCTTTCCGACGAGCCTGAGGCTCGCAGGCGCTTCGACCGGGAGCGTGATTTGCAGTGGCAGGAGATCGGGGGAGCATTTCACCGTTCAGTATGGCAACGAGTTATCGAGATGGCTGAAGAGTTCAATGACCCCGGTACATTCACGACCTTTTCGGGGTACGAATGGTCTTCTAGGGGGAGCGAGCCGGGCGTCTTCGGCAATCTCCACCGCGTGGTGATCTTCAAGGACGGTCCCGAAAGGACGCGCACGGTCCTTCCTTTTAGTAGTGTGGACAGCATCGACCCGGAAGATTTGTGGCGGTACTTTGCGCGCTATGAAGAGATAACGGGCGGTGAAGTCTTGGCCATTCCGCACAACGGCAATTTGTCGAACGGTGAGATGTTCGCGCTCACGACACTCGACGGGCAGCCGCTCACCACCGAATACGCGCGCGCCCGGAGCCGCTGGGAGCCCCTTTACGAAGTGACTCAGATCAAAGGGGACAGCGAGACGCACCCGGTTCTCTCGCCGACTGACGAGTTCGCCGACTTCGAAGCCTGGAACAGCTGGGCAGGGACGACGTCCGATCCGACGTGGCACAGATGTTGTCAGAATTGGGATCCGGAGGCCCAGCCCGAATTGAAGAAGGCCGAGTATGCGAGATCCGCCCTGAAACGGGGCTTGGCACTGGAAGAGACGCTGGGGGGGAACCCGTTTAAGTTCGGGCTGATCGGGAGCACCGACTCGCATGTGTCGCTGGCTACGGCCGACAACGACAACTACTGGGGCAAGCATATTCTGGCTTTGCCGAGCGCCACCAGGATGCTCCAGTCAGGCTCTGTGCTCCAGGCAGCCGCCGTGGGCTGGGAGGCGGCGGCGGCGGGATACGCAGCGGTCTGGGCCGAGGAGAATACGCGTGAGTCAATCTTCGCGGCGATGAGGCGCAAGGAAGTCTACGCCAGCACCGGCCCCCGCATGACGGTCCGGTTCTTCGGCGGCTGGGAGTATTCGTCGGACGACGTGTACCGACCCGACTTCGTGCGGATCGGGTACAGCGGGGGCGTGCCCATGGGCGGCGACTTGAGCGCAGCACCCGCGGGTAGTGCGCCGAGGTTCATGATTGCCGCGCTCAAGGATCCGGACGGCGCAACTCTGGATCGCGTGCAGGTCATCAAAGGGTGGCGAGACGCCAGTGGTGAGCTCCACGAGGAGATCTACAACGTTGCGGTCTCCGACGACGGCCGCCGTGTCAGGCGGGACGGCTCGGTCGATCCGGTCGGCTCCACCGTCGATGTCGCCGACGCCTCCTACACGAACACCATCGGCGACGCGCAGCTCATGGCCTTCTGGCAGGACCCCGACTTCGATCCCGAAGAGCGGGCCTTCTACTACGTGCGGGTACTGGAAATTCCGACTCCTCGTTGGACCGCGTACGACGCGAAGTACTTCGGTATAGACTCCGACGACATCTCCGACGAGGTATGGATGGTCTCACAGGAACGGGGCTATACTTCTCCGATCTGGTACACGCCGTAGGCGCGCCCATGCGATTGTTCTTTCGAGATCCGCTCGTGCACTTCCTCTCTATCGGCGTCGTGCTCTTTGCTATATTCGCGATCGTAGACGACTCAGATCCGATGGAGACTGATACCCGGATCGTAGTCACCGATGCGGACGTCGCATGGCTGAGTCAGAGCTTCGCGCGCCAGTGGAACCGGCAGCCTTCCGCCACCGAGCTTGATCACCTCATCGAGGAGCACATCCGCGAGGAGGTCTACTTCAGGGAGGCGCTCGCCCTCGGTCTCGATATCGACGACCCGATTATACGTCGTCGGCTCGTGCAGAAAATGCAGTTCCTCTCTGAAGATCTCGCGGTGCTCGACGAGCTGCGGGATGAGGAGATCCGCGCGTATTATGAGGAACATGAAGACGACTACAGGGTGCCGCCGCGCCTTACGTTCAGCCACATCTACTTCAGCACCGACGAGAGAGGCGAGCAAGCTACGCGAGATGCGGAGCGGATCCGAATGGCACTGAATGCTCTGCCCCAGCCGCCCCTGCGGGCGCCCGACCGAGGTGACCGATTCGTCCTGGAGTACGACTACGTGTCGGTCACACCCGAAGGGATCGGGCGGATCTTCGGTCCGGAGTTCGGCGCACAGTTATCCGAACTCGGATTCAGCACCTGGTCGGGCCCGATCGCTTCTGGGTTCGGGCTTCATCTCGTGCGCATCGATGCCCGCGAGGAAGGCTACCTGCCCCGTTTCGAGGATATTCGCGAGCGCATGAGACGCGACATCGACAACGATCGGCGCCTGACGATGAACGAGGACTTCTTCGAGACCCTGCGCAACCGCTACACCGAGGAGATCGCCGCTGTAACTGCGCCACCACCGCAGGCCTCACCGTTGCACAAGCCAGCGGCAAATGCAGGGGCGGGCGATATTGTTGGTTTGGCTGACAGCCACGGTGTGCCCGCCAATGCTCAGCCCGGCGTAGTCGAACTTTTTCAATCAACGAACTCAAGTGCACCCGAAAATTAGGAAATTGAGCATGGCTCTGAGATCTATAGCTGCTACTTTATTGATCATTTTCTCGTTTTCCAGCACTCAGGCTGACGAATATAGCCCAGCCTTTCTAGAGCTAACACAAATATCGAACGATGAATTCGATGTGCTGTGGAAAGTGCCTGCCATGGGAGGTCTTCGTCTAAACCTCCACGCTCGTTTCGATGCAAATATTAAGTTAACTACACCCGTCCGTGGCTCCATGGTTAATGGCGCCTATATCGAGCAATTCAAGGTCAGGCGCGACGGTGGCTTGGCGGGCGGAGAGGTCGTAATTGAAGGGCTCACAGGACTGTCCACCGATGTGCTGGTGCGTATTGAACGCCTTGACGGCAGTACCGAACTCGCCCGGCTTGCCGCGGCTAATCCATCCTTCGTGGTTCAGGGTTCACTGACCCGAATGGAAGTAGCCAACACCTACATCCTATTTGGCATTGAACACATCCTGAAAGGTATGGACCATCTGCTGTTCGTAGCCTGCCTGATTTTAATTGCCGGTACCGGAAGACGCATTCTCATCACTATCACAGGTTTCACCATAGCCCACTCCATTACACTGACCTTGGCGGCACTGAATCTGGTGCGTTTGCCAATTCCTCCCATCGAAGCCGTCATCGCGCTGTCCATTGTTTTTCTGGCCAGGGAAATCGCTCTAGAGCGCCGCGACACATTAACCTGGCGTTATCCCATTACCGTTTCTGCTTCATTTGGTTTATTACATGGGTTTGGATTTGCTTCAGCGCTTGGAGAAATTGGTTTGCCGCAAACAGAAATTCCTGCCGCGTTGCTGGCCTTTAATCTGGGCGTTGAAATCGGGCAGATATCATTCGTGTGTTCGATACTGTTTTGTGTATGGATCGTTTCCAAATTAGCTTCGTTAATAGGCGTTTCAAGAATTTCAGCCATTGGGACTGACGGCAACAGGCGCCCGTTGGTTTGGTTGCAATCAATTGAGAAGCCCATGGCCTACGTTGTTGGTAGTGTGACTATCATCTGGACAATCGAGCGAATACTCTTGTTTTCGAGCTAGTTCTGTAATAGAGCACCCTGTTGTTAAGTAACTTGGATTGACTTATAAAGGATCGCGGATTCAGCTAGCTAAATTATATCGGAAATAAAGGGCCTTGCCTTTCTATTGGTGAAATTTTTGGGCTAGCTGTACGTCGTCAAACCTTCTTGGGCAAAGTTAGCTCTGATTTAAGAGGCACATTAGCCCATCCGGGTTAATAACTTAGTCTGTTTATCGTAGTGCATTTCCCGGCGCATAGCCAAGGTGGAGATTTTGATCTTTTCGCGTTGTTCCAGTATTTATGCCAATTTTGCCTGCCCCGAAGAGTAGGGTGATTATTGTTAGTAGTTTCTTCATGCTTGCCTTCCAGAATTAGAATTTTCTTAAAATTAGCTTTTAAGTATGGGGTTGGCAACTGTAATTATTAGGGAAGGAGAAAGCAGAGCAGGGTTATTGTTGTTAGTAGTTTGTTCGTTTGAATCATCTAATCAAGAACCCGCATACACATACCTTTGTCTGTATACGCATAATTCAGTGCGCCCCACTGGAGGGTTGCTCGGTGGATTCCGTCAGGATTAGAGGGAGAGAAAAAAATCACCAACAAATCTCCAAAATCTCCCGAGTAAGTTGTTTGAAAATCACTCTCTTGCAAGAGCTGCCACTTGGTTGAATTTGATGCTCGTTCTGAGCCATCTAAGGACGATGTAGCAGAAGTCTGAATTCCATCTTGAATTTCAAGCAATGTCATGCCTTTGTCGTATTTTTCAAATTTCTCTTCCTTCACGTAAACAACATAGTGTTCGTCGAAACCACATCTAAAATGTTTAACTAAAGAGAAATCGTTGACCTGAGCATTAGCAGCAACAGAAAAGGGTTATTGTTGTTAGTAGTTTGTTCACTCACAATCCTGATAATCAGATTCAAAACAACTTGTAGCCATGTCTTGTCCTCGTGCGAGTTGTTCAGGGGTGAGTTGTTCAGCCATGCTATCTCTATTGGTTCTTGCGCTTTTATGTCCTTGAGCTGCAGCGACTGACCACCAAACATAAGCCCTAACGTTGTTTTGCAGAACACTTCCTTCGTCGTACATATTTCCCAGTTTGTACTGGGCGCTTGCATATCCCTGTTCTGCTGCTAACCGATACCACTTAACTGCTTCTACATCATTCTCAGGAACACCTAGCCCGATTTCGTACATAGCTCCCAGCTCGTACTGGGCGGGTGCAATGGAACCATTCTGACTTATCGGAGTGTGCCCCCTAGGGTGGGGTGCTGACTGAACTAAATTGAATATTGACGGGCATCAATTGAAGTATTGATAGGAGGGCGACATATTGGTCACACAAAAAGTATTTGGAAGAAGTAGGAATACTAAACTGGCTACAAGTCCCTATATATGGTGCCCCGAAGAGGATTCGAACCTCTGACCTGCCCCTTAGGAGGGGGCCGCGCTATCCAGCTGTGCCACCGGGGCAAACTGATTGGGGAGTATAGCTTTTTCACTCTTGCAGACCAATCCATACCATCTATGCTAGGGTCAAT
>Ga0209089_10001359_pt1 | contig 22309 bp, 21 predicted proteins | sample ArcticOcean_MG_C_FD_187431 | JGI IMG/M metagenome (GOLD analysis project Ga0209089, IMG submission 187431) | Marine microbial communities from western Arctic Ocean - ArcticOcean_MG_CB2_150 (SPAdes) (version 2) | ecosystem: Environmental > Aquatic > Marine > Oceanic | place: Arctic Ocean: Canada... | reverse complement strand
AATTCTATATTGATCTTTTAGATTAAGTGATTCATAATATTTTTTTGAAAATTTAGTTTTTAAAATATTTGAAATATTTGTTTGTGGAATAGATAATTTAACTTTAGATTCATATCTTGAATCAAAAAGTAATCCTTCTGTTCCTGTTGTAATTCCAAAAACTGTATATCCATATAGATTAGATTTTTTTAATAATTTTTCAATTTCATTAAAATCATAAAGAGTTTCATTTGCATGAAGTAAATAATCTACTATTAGTGAATCTTCTTCTTCTTTATTTTTAAAAGCTAAATTCCAACCATATTCAAAATTATTTAAATTAAGTTCTCTGGCAATTTTAATTCCTTTTTCATAATTTGAATTATCTTTTCCTAATAATGTGGAAATAAGTTTTTTATTTAACATACGATTATGTCCTCCTAATTTACCATAAAGATAAAGAAAAATTATTCCATCTTTTTCTAAAACATTTTTAATATTTTTTAATCCTTTAGTTGGATTTGATAAGTGATGTAATACTCCCATACATAAAATAATATCAAATTTACCGATTTTAGAAAATTCATTCATTAAATTAATGTTTTTTAATTTTAGATTAGTAATTTTTTTTTGTTTGATTAATTGTTTAGCGATTTGTAATGATTTTTTAGAAACATCTATTCCTAAAAAATTACATTTTTTATAAAATTCTGCTACATTAGTAATTCTGTGTCCACTACCAGTTCCTGCATCTAGAATATTCTTATCTTCTAATTTAATTCTGCTTTCTAATTCAAAAATTTTTAATAGATTGAGTAATTCATTTGTTTGACTTGGATCTGTTGAAGGAGATGGATAAGGATATTTTTTATACATATCCTCAACTTTTTTAGTAATTTTATCAATTTTTTCATTCATTATTATTTCACACCAATAATTCATACTATAAAATCATATATCTGCTAAAATTAGTCAATATAGTTGAAAAATAAAACAAATTTCACTTCAATAATTATTCTAAATTATAATGGAAAAAACTTTCTACAAGATTGTATTGATTCTATCATTAAAGAAACAAATTCATCTTATGAAATAATTGTAGTTGATAACAACTCTCCTGACAAAAGTGGAGAATTATTTTCAAAAAAATTTCCTGAAATTAAATTTATTTTAAATGAACATAATGTTGGAGTTCCAGAGGGGCTTAATATTGGAATTAGAAATGCATCTGGAGATTTTGTAGTATTATTAAATAATGATTTAATTGTAATGCCAAATTGGCTTGAAAATTTTTTCAAAGCTTATGATAAAACAGGTGATGCACTATATCAACCAAAATCATTGAAATTCAAAGATCCGTCTATTCTTGATGGTACTGGATGTATGATCAATATTTTTGGATTTGGATTTGCACGAGATAAAGGGCTTAAAGATGAAGGGAAATATACAGAACAAGAGGAAATTAGTTATGCTTCAGGAACATGTATGTTTGCACCAAAGAAAATTTTTGATGAAATTGGATATTTTGATCCAACCTTTTTTGCATATCATGAAGAATTAGATCTTGGATGGAGAGCTAGAATATTTGGTTATAGATCTTATTATGTTCCTCAAACAATTATTCATCATTATGGCAGTGCTCATTGGAAATGGAGCCCTCAGGTATTTTATCTTCTAGAACGAAATAGATGGTTGGTTTTATTAAAAAATTATTCCACAAAAACTCTGTTAAAATTACTCCCATCTTTAATAATTATAGAATTTGCCATGTTAGGATTTTTTATCTCTAAGGGTTTATTTTTAAAAAAATTAAAGAGTTATGGGTCTATTATTAAACTCTCAAGTCATATAAGAAAACAAAGAGCACTAGTTAAACAAAAACGAAAAATCAATGATGAAGAAATTATTCGTTCTTTTTGTGGGGTTTTAAAAATTCCATCAGAAGCAAGTGATTCTAAACTAAATGTTCAATTTTCTAGATTATTAGAATTTCTATGTAAATCTACTGGATACGATAAAATTGTACGCGAACCTTAATAATCTAAACTCTAGAAAAAATTAGAATGTCTATGGAAAATTACGTTTTAGAAAAAAAATGTAGAATTTGTTCTAGTACTAATTTAAAATTAATATTGGATTTAGAAAATCAACCACCTGCAAATGCATTAATTGATAAAAACATGTTAGATAATATTGAAGAAAAATTTCCACTTAGATTATTTTGGTGTAATGACTGTTTTTTAGTCCAATTATTGGATATTGTAAATAAAGAATTTCTTTTTAAAAATTATTTGTATATGACTAGCGCTAGTACGCCTATTGTGAATCATTTTTCAGAATATGCTAAATCTATTTATGAAAAATTTCTCTATAATATTGATAATCCTCTTGTAGTTGAAATTGGAAGTAATGATGGATCGTTACTTTCAGGATTTAAAAAATTAGGCGTATCAATATTGGGAATTGAACCAGCATCAAATCTTTCCAAAATTGCTAATGACTCAAAAATAACAACTATCAATGATTTTTTTTCAACTAATATTGCTAAAGAAATTGCTAATTCAAATCAAGTTTCTGTAATAGTTGCAAATAATGTAATTGCTCATATTGAGGATTTACATGATCTAATGAAAGGAATAAAAATTATAATTGACAATGATGGTATATTCATTTTTGAAGTTCCTTATTTAATTGATTTTATTAAAAAGTTAGAATTTGACACAATTTATCATGAACATCTTTCATATTTTTCTATATTACCTTTAATCAAATTAATGAGTCAATTTGGACTTGAAATTTTTGATATTGAGAAATACGATGTTCATGGGGGAAGTTTGAGGATATTTGTTTCCAAAAAAAATAATTTTAAAATAAATAATTCTGTTCAAAAATTTATTGATGACGAATATGAATTTGGTTTAAATGATTTTGCAGTATATGAAAAATTTGCAATAAAAGTTTATGAACTTAAAAAAAATCTAAAAAAAATATTATTACAATTAAAAAAAGAAAATAAATCTATTTTTGGATATGGTGCTTCAGCCAAAGGAAATGTTTTATTAAATTTTTGTAATATTGATAATGAACTTCTTGATTTTATTGTTGATACTACTACTTTAAAACAGGGAAAATATACTCCTGGCACTCATATCCCAGTTATTTCATCAGAAAAATTTTTAGAAAAAGGAAAAAATGATGTTGCTTTATTACTAGCATGGAATTATGCGGACTTTATTTTGAAAAAAGAAGAATTATTTAGAAAAAAGGGAGGAAAATTTCTTATTCCAGTGCCCGAACCACATCTTGAGTAATTTGAATTAATAAGTTATTAAAATAAATCAAATATAGATATGACTAAAACAATAATCTTCCTAAATAATTATAATGATATTGATTCAATTACTACAAATAATTTGGTAAACACAAAAATTTTTTCACTAAATATTGAAACTCATAAACATTTAGAAAAAAGAAAATTATCTCATGAAATTGGTGAAACATATCTATCTGAAAGTGAACGAATTAAAATTTTTGATAAAACTGTGGAGTTTCATAATTGGTATGAAAAAAGTAACGAATTAAAATTTTTTGAAGTTGAAAATACAAATCTCTTAGGATTATTAGATACTGTAGAGTTTCACACTTTTTTAATTAATGAAATAATTAATTTCTATACAATTAAAAATATTATTGAACATGAAGAACCTGATATAATATTTTCTTCAGAAAATCTATCTGAAATAATAAAATTACTTATTACTAATAATGTTAAGTGTAATTTTTTCTCAACTTCCTCTTCTCAGAAGATGCAGTGGGATGAAATAACTATTAAACAAAATATTGGAAGATTGCCAATATCTTTTAATATTTCTCGTAATACTTTTTCAAAAATTAAATCAATTTGGGAAAAAACAATTTGCTCATTTTTTAATTTATGGTTTAATTTAAAAAATTCTAATCAAAAAACTATTTTATTTTTAGAGTTTTATCCTCCTTTATACAAAAAATTATTATTTAATTTTAAAAAAAATGGATATAACATTATATTTTTAAATCAAAGAAAACCTGCAGTATTTGATTATAAATCCATTAAATTATTAAAAAAAATAGATGGAAAAATAATAAATTATAATGATTTAATTAATTCTAGTGAAAAAAAACAAATTCAATTAATTACTAATGAATTTTTAGAAAAGATTCAAACACTTTTTTCTAAAGATGATATTTTCAACAATATTTTTACTGTTGATGACTATGATCTTTGGAAATTGATTAAGAATAAATTACTTGAAACTTACAAAAATAGATTATTTGATTATGTATTCGTATTATTCGTTTCTAAAAATTTATTTAAAAAAATCAATATTTCTTGTATTCTTGAATTAAATGAAGTTGGAGAAACTGAAAAATCAATTATTGCTTCTAACAATAATAAAATTCCAACAATTCTTTTAGAACATGGTTTTTCAAATTTTTCATCTGAATCTGCAAGATTTGGAATCTTAGCAAACTATTCAAATTTTAATGATAAAATTGCAGTTTGGAGTGATAAACAAAAAAACTTTCTAATTGATTTTTTTAAAATAGACTCATCTAGAATTATTGTTTCTGGTAGTCCAAGACATGATTATCTATTTGAAAATAATACCATAAAAAATAATATTAAAAATAAAACTGTGTTACTTGCTCCTACACCTATTACTCAAATTCAAGGATTTGATACTACTGATATTCATATAAAATACGAATTAACTTTAAAGCAAATTTTAATGACTTTAAAAAAATTAAATTGTAATATTGTTATAAAATTACATCCAAGTCAAAATATTCATAATGAAATGATTAAAAATCTAGTATCACAAATAGATAAAAAAATACCAATTCATTTACTTTCTCCAATTAATGAATTAATTGAAATGAGTGATATAGTAATTACCATTACTCCTGAAAGTTGGGCACCATCTACAGTAATTTTGGAATCATTAATACAAAATAGACCAATAATCAATATTACTTTAGATAAACATTTACAAGAATTTGATTTTATAAAATCAGAATCTATACTATCTGTTTCAAATTATTCTGATATTGAAAAAGTAATATCTAATTTAATTTCAGATCAAGAATTACAAAATAAATTAATTCAAAATGGACAAAAATTTATTAAAACTTTCTTGCATAATCCTGGATTATCTTCTGCTACATTAGTTACAAAAATAAAATCAATTGAGGAAAGTAATAATAACAAAAGAAAAAATTAAAATCATGAATTATTGTAAAATATGTGTATATCCAGATACAAAACCTGGCTTACATTTTGATGAAAATGGAATATGTGGTGCATGTAATAATAACAAATCAAAATCTTCTATTAATTGGGAAGAACGTAAATCCCAATTTCTTGAATTACTTGAAAAATATAGAAGTAAAAATGACTCAACTTATGATTGTATAATTCCTGTTAGTGGTGGTAAGGATTCTACATATCAAGCCTATGTGATGAAAGAAGAATTTGGAATGAATCCATTACTAGTAAATTTTTTACCACGAGATCTTGTTCCTTTAGGTAGAAAAAATATTGAAAATTTAAAAAATTTAGGATTTGATTATATTGAATTTACAGCTAATCCAATTGTTTACAGAAAATTAGCTAAAATTGGCCTAATGGAATTAGGTGATGTAACGTGGCCTGAACATCATGGTCTTTTTACAGTACCTACACAAATTGCTGTAGCGTATAATATACCACTAATTGTTTGGGGTGAGAACCCAAATTTTGAATATGGTGGATTGGGATTAGGATTTAATTTGAATAAAGAATGGTTAGTTAATCATGGTGGATATTTTTTGGATAAAATGCCTATTGAAAAAGTTACAAGTTTTGGAATTAATATAAGTGATTTGAAACCTTATCTATATCCAAAAGATGAACAAATAAATCAAGTTGGGGTTACTGGAGTATTTTTAGGAAGTTATATCAAATGGGATATTTTTAAACAAATAGAAATTGTGAAAAATTTAGGATTTTCTGTTAGTGACAAACCTAAAGAAGGAACTTATCAAAATTGGGAAAATTTAGATGAGAAGTATACTGGTATGCATGATTATTTTAAATGGATAAAATATGGTTTTGGTAGAGCAACTGATCATGCATGTATGGATATCTCTTATAAAAAAATTAACAGAGAACAAGCAATAGAATTAGTGAAAAACTATGAGGGTAAAATTCCAACTTGGTATTTTGATGAATTTTTAAAAGATTTTGAATTGACTAAAGAAGAATTCTTCAAAATAGTAGATAAATTTGCTAATCAATCCCTATTTAAAAAAAATTCATCAGGGAAATTATGGAGAGATGATGAAGGCAATTTAGAATTATTAGAACCACCATACTAAGTTCATATTAAAACAAAGTAAGGTTTTTTAGAATCAATTTTATAAATTTTTATATTGTTTGAGAATAAAACTGTTTTAATTACTGGTGGAACTGGTTCCTTAGGCCAAGCATTAACAAAAAGATTACTCACTTTAGATGTAAAGGCAATTAGGATTTTTAGTAGAAATGAAAGTAAGCAGATTGAAATGGAAAATAATTTTGAGGATAAAAGGATTAGATTTTTTTTAGGAGACATAAGGGATTTAGATAGATTATCTAGAGCAACTGAGGATGTAGATTATGTTTTTCATGCAGCCGCACTTAAACATGTACCAAAAATTGAATATAATCCATTTGAAGCTATCAAAACCAATGTTATAGGATCACAAAATGTAATTGAAGCATGTATTAACGCTAATGTAGAAAAAGCAATTTGTGTAGGTACTGATAAAGCTGTTTCACCTTTGAATACATATGGGGCTACAAAACTTTTAATGGAAAAATTATTTATCACTGCAAATAATTATCTTAATCCAGATAAACATAAAACAAAATTTATTGCATTACGTTATGGAAATGTATTGGGAAGCAGTGGTTCTGTAATTCCAAAATTTATTGAACAAATAAATAAAAAAAATAAATTATCTCTTACTGATGTTAATATGACTAGATTTAGTATAATGATGGATGAAGCTTTAGATTTTATTCTAAAATCTACCAAAGTAGGAAATGGATCTGAAATTTTTGTACCAAAATTACGATCATATTCAATTCTTGATGTTAAAAATGCATTAACACAAATTTTATGTGATACAGGTTATGATGAAATTGGAATTAGACCTGGTGAAAAACTCCATGAAATATTGATTAATGCTGATGAAATGAGACATGCGTGGGAAATTGAAAATATGTATATGATTTTAAATCCTTTATTTGAAAATTTATCTGAAAATAATATTTCAAACGTATATCCAAATTCTAAAAAAATTAATACTATTGAAAATTATTCATCCGAATCAGTAGAAAAAATACCAATAAATGAACTGAAAGAAATTATCACAAAATCAAATCTTTTATAAATAAATTAATTAAAATTAAAGAATGAAGAAGATTTCTAGATTTAAAGAAATTAACAATAATACAAAAAACGATATTAATTATTTAGAACGATTAGATGATTATTTTAATAATGGATTAGGAAATAATGTAGAAAAATTACAAAATTTTTCAAAGTATGTTCCTAGACAGAATTTAACTACATTTATTTCTAAATATGAAATTTTTAAAAAAATTCTGGATGTTCCTGGATCAATAATTGAATGTGGTGTTTCATTTGGTGGGGGTTTGATGACATTTGCTCAATTAAGCGCAATTTTTGAACATGTAAATTATGAAAGAAGAATAATAGGATTTGACACTTTTTCAGGATTTCCATCTTTATCTCCCATTGATAAAAAATCAACTTCTAAAGAAGCAAAGAAGGGTGGATATTCAATAAAATCTTTTGAGGATATTCAAAAATGTATAGAAATTTATGATTCAAATCGTTTTCTTAATCATTTTCCAAAGATAGAAATTATCAAAGGTGATGCAATCAAAACAATTCCAAAATATATTAAAAATAATCCATCATTAGTTGTAAGTTTACTATATCTTGATTTTCTTTTATATGAACCAACAAAAATTGCAATTGAAAAATTTGTACCAAAAATGCCTAAAGGTTCATTATTAGTTTTTAATTTAATTGGTGAAAAAAATTGGCCAGGTCCTACTAAAGCCTTATTAGATAATCTAAATATAAAAAAACTTAAATTTAAAAAATTTCCATTTGATCCTTATGTTCACTATGCAGTTATAGAATAGAAAATTATTAATTAATTATTTTTTTCTAATTCATACGTATGTTGAATTAATTTAAAATTATTTTTTTCAATAATTTGTTTTAATTTTTTATTTTTTGGATTAATATTTATTAAAAATCTTTTTCGAGGATATTTCTCCATAATAATTTTTAAAGATTTTAGAAAAAAATCATCCTGATTTCTAATAGATATAAAATGAATACCAATTTCATTTTGATTTGTTATATATGCTGAACCAATTTTTTTAAGATCTTCATATATGATATACCATTTAAAATAGGGTTTAGAATTAACAAATTTTTCATGATTTTTGAATGTGGGTATAATTTTATGAGAAATATTTTCAAATTGTGTTCGATTTTTTAATAATTCAAATAAAAAACTAATATCAAATTTACTAATAATTTTTAATTTAATCATTAAATACTTTTTAACTAACTTAGATTAAAAGTTAACATCAAAACATTAGTAAACCTTTATTCTCCAATATTATAATTGTAATATGCAAACAATTGTTGGATTTCTTTCAAGAGCACATGGTTACAATGTTTTAACACATTTAGGAAAAATGAATGAATTTAAATTTTTAAAGATTTATACACATAAGTATAATCCAAAATCCCAGGATTTAACGAAAGGAGTTCGAGAGGATTATCAATTATTTGTTAATGAATGTAAAAAATTATCAATTCCATTAGTATCAATTGATTCAAAATCTACCGAAATAACAGATTGTCCTGAATGTGATTATATCATAGAAGTATCCTGGAGATACATCATTCCTTCCAAAATAGTAAAAAATTCAAAAATTGGGACATTTGGAATTCATAGAGGTAAATTACCAGATTATGCAGGATCTGAACCAATTAAACAAGCATTAAAAAATAATGAAAAAGAAATTATTCTTTCTGCTCATAAACTAGAACCAAAAATTGATTCTGGAGATGTAATTACAACTTCTGCATACCATTTAACTGATTATTCTAGTAAAAAAAATACAGAAAACCAAATTCAAGAAATTAGAGATGCAATAACTCCATTATTTTCCATAATAGTTTTGAATGCGATAAAAATTTTGAATAATGAATAAATAGAAATTTTTAATGAGTTCTAACATAATGAAATCTACGATAATTGCAGAAATTGGTTCTAATTGGGAAGGAAATATGAATACGGCAGAGAAAATTATTAAAGAATGTAAAAAGGCAGGGGCTGATATAGTTAAATTTCAAATGTGGCGTGCAAAAGATCTTTATTCAGAAACCCATCCAGAATGGAATACAATAAAAAAATCTGAATTAACTTTTAAGAAATCTGAAAAAATTAAAAAAATTTGTGATAATTTAGGAATAGAATTCATGTGTAGTGCTTTTTATCCAGAGGCAGTCATATTTTTAAAATCACTGAAAATTAAAAGGTATAAAGTTGCATCCAGAACATGTTTACTAAAAGATCCTTTTTCATTAGAAACATTAGAAACTAAAGCATCAACAAAAAAACCCATCATAATAAGCATGGGAATGGGAGGAGATAAGAAAAAAATTGAAAAATTATTTTTAAAAAATAAAGTAATTTTTTGTTATTGCATATCAGATTATCCATTAAAATTTAATAAAATTAATTGGAAAAAAGCTCTTACTTATGATGGTTTTTCTGATCATACAATGGGTATTACTGCACCAATTTTATTCACTATGCTAAAAAAACAAAATGGAACTAAAGAAATAATTATTGAAAAACATGTTAAACTTAAAAATTCTAAAGGTCCAGATGCTTCAACTTCAATAGATACTAAACAACTTGCTGATTTAGTTAATCATGTTAAAATTTTGGAAAAAACAAATTTATAAATAATTTTAAAAATTAAGAAAATTTATTTACAGTTTTAATTATTTTTTCTAAATCTCTCATTGTAATATTAGGATGAGTAGGTAATGTGACAATCTCTTTTCCAACTTTTTCAGTAATTGGTAATTTAATTTTAGATTGGTATAAACTAAAAGTGTGAATGGGTTTGTAATGTATGCCTGTTTCAATTCCTTTTTTAGATAATTCCTCTCTAAATCTTTCCCTATTTTTTACTCTAATCCAATAGAAATGATAGGAGCAAGAATTGTCAAAAGGCATCTTATTTTCTAATGAAATTCCATTTGAATATTTTTTAGCTATTTTTTTTCTTTTATTATTCAGATCAGTTAATTTCTTTAATTGTACTAATCCAATTGCTGCTGAAAATTCATTCATATAATAATTCCAACCAATTGTTTTAACATCATAATTAACACCTTTTCTATTAGTTATGCCACACCATCGTTTTTCTTTAAGAATTTTTGAGATTTTTTTATGATCTTTAGAATTGATTGAAATTAATCCACCTGTTGGCATTGCTAAATTTTTGACAGGGTGAAAACTAAAACAGACTAAATCCCCATGACTACCAATTTTACTATTGTTGTATATTGTACCTGTAGCATGTGCTGCATCTTCAATTAATTTAATATTATTTTTACATAGTTTTGAAATTTTATTAAGATCCGAAGAAATTCCACCAAAATGAACAGGTAAAATTATTTTAGTCTTTTTTGAAATTAATTTAGAGATTTTTTTTGGATCCATACATAATGTATTTTCATCAACATCTACAAATTTTGGGATACCGCCATTTTCTAAAATTGCATTTGCAGTAGAAACAAAAGATAATGACGGAAGAATAACTTCTTGATTTTTTATATCATACATTGATAATGCAAGATTAAGAGCAGCTGTTCCACTATTTACTGCAACACAGCTTTTTGAATTAATATATTTTAAAAATTTATTTTCAAATTTTTCTACTTCCCCATTACCGGCACCAGATGCCCAAAAATGACTTTGTAAGACTCTTTTAATAGCAATATTTTCTGATTTGTCTATACAGGGATCAAATAATTTAATTTTTTTCATTATGTTCTCTCATTGTTCTTTGATTTAAAATATTACTCATCTTTTTCTAAAGATAAAAGATATCCATCATGTTTGACATTTTTATTAATTTCAAAAATTTGTGGTATTTTTTGATATAATTTAATTATATCTTCTATTAAAATAGGTCTTGAAATAATATTTTGTGTTATTTTTTTAACTAGTTTAATATCTTCAATTTTATCTACAGTATATCTGAGATGTGATAGATTTTTTTTATTTTTTACATTTTTCATTATAAATTTATTATTAGGTTCACGAATAAATGGAGTTACATGTTCTAATTCAGAAGGTTTTTTGGCATTTCTCCATGCTTTTTCAAGTGAGATTATTGAAAAAACTTCAACTTCATTTCCATATGGAAATGTTCTATCAATAATATTTGTCATGTAATCACATTTTGTATTATTATATTCATTAATGATTAAATCTACAATATTTGGATCAATTAGAGGGTTATCTGCTGTAATTCTTATAATTGTATCAATGGAATATTTTTTAGCACATTGAAAATATCTGTCTAGCACATTTTCTGGAGAACCTCTAAAAAAATTAATTTTTTGAGCAATTAATGATTTACAAATAATATCATCTTCAGGTAAATTCGTTGTAGCAATAATAATTTTATCAATTAATTTACTGTATGAAAGTTGATTAATGACATAATCTAAAATAGTATTTTTTTCATCAACTTTCATCAATGTCTTTCCTGGTAATCTACTAGATCCCATTCTAGCTTGAATTATACAACCAATCATTTTACTAATTATCGTATAAATTTAATCTATATTTTAATGATTTAGAAATTACTATGAATTTAATTGTCTCTAAATTTTTTTACATATGAATAAAAGAAATAATGATTGTTTACTTTTGTCAAATTTTTTTGGAATAAAATCATCATCTGGAATTTTTTCTATATTTTGTTTAAATGAATTTATTTTTTTCATATTTTTTTGAAAAATTCTTCGATAAAGTTTTTCATTTTTATCTATCTTTTTAATTATTTTTGCACTTTTCTGTCTAATCATTTCTAATTTATTTTCTATCTTCTTATTTTCTTTTTCTAAAAATCTTTGAGAATAAATTTCATTTATTTCAAATTTCAATGATATTTCTTTAACTAATTCATTTTTATCAAAGTTAATTTCATTTTTAAATATCATTTTTTCTTTATTAGGCACCAATAAAATTAATGTCCCATTTTTTTTTAATAGACTAAAATACAATTCAAAATACTGTTTGATATTTTCTTTATTAATAATTTCAAATGATATTAGATAATCAAAGTATGATTGAAAAAAATTAATTTCTTTTATTTTTGAAACTATAGTTCCTTCATCATTACTTCTTCTTGACATTATTTTATTTGATTTTATATCATCACATGAGAATATTTCCATACTATTATTTTCTAAAAGAATTTTTGCACTATGATATGTAGTTGACATATTTTTTTGATGATCAAAAATTTTTCCGTTAACAAAATTAGAAATAAAATTATATCTAAATAAGTTATTTTTTATGTACTCAAAATTTTCCATGATAGTTTTATCAATTAAAAAAGTCTATATTTAATTTCTTATTATGATAGTAATTGTCTAATAAAAAAATAGGAATTTTACTTCAAGGTAGAATTTCTAATTGGACTAAAGATATTATCATCGAATATCAGGAAAATTTTCCAAATTCAGAAATTTTTGTTTCAACTTGGGAGGGTGAAAATACTGATGATCTAAATTGTACTGTAGTTAAGAGCAAAATTCCTTCAATGATTGAAAATGATGCGTCTACAGCTAATTTTCAAATTATTGGATGTCAAGAGGGTTTGAAAAATATGAAATCTGATATCATTTTGAAAACTAGAACTGATCAATTCGTTCATAATAACAATATTTTTAAAATTTTTCTTAATTTTTGTGATTCTAAAAAAATAATGGTTCCTGATCTTGGTACATATGATAATGCTGTTCGTGCATCTGATTTATGTCAAATTGGTTATAGAAATATTTTATTGGATTATTGGCAAAATATTCCACTTTATGATGGATCTTCACATGAGGAACCAGGAACATATCTCACTAAATATTATGTATTAAAATTTAAAAATGATCATGATCCTTGGAATTTAACATTAAGAAAATATTTTTACATTAAAAGTTACCATGATGATTTTCAAATAGAATTTGAAAAATTAAATAATTTTGATAATTATAAAATTGTGTTTGATAAAGCTTTTAAAAATAGAACAAATTTAGATTAAATTTCTGAAACCTATCGTATGAAACAGTAATCAAAGATAAATTATAGTCAAATAATTTCATTTTATGTCTAGTATACGTGTAACTTACTCTGGTTTTATCAATTTATTTGTTGGATTACTAAAAGTAATTTCAGCATTTATTTTTATTACATTAATTACTCGTAGTTTATCTGTAGAAGAATTTGGTCAATATAATTTAGTTTTAAGTATTATTACATATGTCGTACTTTCCCATTGGCTGATTTCTTACTGGGTAACACGGGAAATGGCTCGTGGAAAAGAATCTGCTAAATCCGCAATTATTTCATCAGGATTATTTTCCACTATTGGATTAATAATTTTTATTATTGTTGGAACATCTGTAATTGAAACATCAAATTTAAATTTTAATATAATTCTTTTAGCATCATTAATTGTTCCTCTACAATTTTTACATAATGTATTGTCTCATATTGCTATTGGTTGGAAACCTCAAATTTCTAGTTATTCAAATTTAATTCTTGAATCAATCAAAGTACCTTTAGCTTTTATTTTTGTATTTGGATTTAATTGGAGTATTGATGGAATTTTTTTGGCACTTATCTTTAGTTTTGTAATTAGCAATGTTGCAATGATTTATTTAAATCGAAGTCAATTACATTCTAAATTTTCATTTAATCATCTTAGAACTTGGGTTTCACGTTTTTGGATTCCTGGATATCCTACATCAATTAGCATAGTTCATTCATTTGATTTTTTAATTGTAGTACTTTTGGCCTCTACTGAGGTAGTAGGCTATTATGCAGCTGCTCTTGCTATAGGAACCTTTGTTTCTTTTTCTAAACTCATTTCTGTTGGGGTTTATCCAAAACTTCTAGGAAATGATCGTGGAAAATATTTAAATGAAAATTTCAGACTATTCATTTATTTTTCATTTCTTTTTGCTACTCTTTCGATAGTTTTTGCAAAAGCAGGATTATTTGTTTTAAATCCTATATATGAAACAATTAGTATAATTGTAGTAATTATTACACTTCGTTATTTTCTATTTGCTGTATATGATATTTTTAATCATATGCTTAGAGCAATTGAAACCATCGATGAACAATCAAATCCTACAATCCATGATTTTCTAAAGAGTAAATTATTTAAAATTCCTACCATTCAATTATTCCAATATGTTGGATATATTTTGATTCTTACTCTTTCATTAATTTTCATAGAATTTTCAAACACTTTGGATTTGTTATTGTTTTGGTCTGTACTTGCTCTTTTAATTCAAATCCCTTCAACTTTAATAATCAGTCTTTGGATTAAAAAAGAAAAATTATTACAAGTAAAAATTTCTACAATTTCTAAATATTTCCTTGCTTTAATTCCTACTTATTTTATTATTGATTTTTTTAATAACACTTTTCTTAATTATGACACTAATTTATTTGAATTTACTTTTACTTTATTATTGATTTTAATTTTAGGAGTTATTACTTATATTGGAATTACTTATGCTATTGATAATAATACTCGAAAATTATTAAATTCAATAATATCTCAATTTAAACAATAAATTTATTTCATTAATTCTTTAATCCCATCTTTTATTCCTATTTTACAAATATATTTTAATTTATTTTTTGCCAAAGATACATCTGCTTCACTAAAATTTACGTCCCCTTCTTTTGGAGATAAATAATGTACATCTAATTTCTTCTTTGATAATGAAATCATTAATTGCGCTAATTTTTTTATTGTAATTTCTTCACCTGATGCAATGTTAAATATCCCACTTTGATTATATTTAATTGCATTATTAATTGAATTTACTACATCCTGTATAGATATAAAATCTCTAGTTTGCATTCCATCTCCAAATATATTTAATGATTCATTATTTTTTATTTTTCTCAAAAATTTTGTTATTACTCCTGCATATTCGGGAGATTGACCAATTCCATAAATATTAAAAAATCTTAAAATAATAATTTTAATATTGTTTTTTAATATACTATTTTTTAATTCCTCTTCCATTTTTAATTTACTTTCACCATAAGGAGAAATTGGGTTTTTCCCTGATTCTTCGTTCATTTTTTCATTTTTAATCCCTTCCCCATATACTGCTGCTGATGAAGCAACAATTAATTTTTTTATTCCATTTTTTTCACATGCAACAATTACATTTTTTGTTCCTGCAATATTAATTTGAAATGTTTCAGATGGATTTTTAATTGATTCATTGACTGAAATTTTTGCTGCTAAGTGAATTACTATTTCATGATCTTCAATTGCATTCATAAGATCTTTTAATTTACAAATATTTCCTTCAATAATTTTAACTCTTTCATCTACAATCAATTTTGTTTGCTTTTTTTCTGAATTTGAAAAATTATCATATATTGTAACATCGTTTCCTTCTTTTATTAAAAAATTTACTAAATATTTTCCAATAAAACCTGCTCCTCCTGTTACAAGAATTTTCATTATTATTTTAATGGAATAATATAATATATGTTAATGATGTTCTTCATCTATTCTTCCATTGCTTCTATTCCATTCATCATTTAATCTATAAACATCATCTAATTCTACCGTGGATGATTCTATTACGGTCAAATCTGTTATGGCTTCAACTCTGTGAACTGTACTAGGTTTAACATGAATTACAACACCTGGTAATAGTTTTATTTTTTGTAAATTAGTAATTATTTCATTAATTTCTTCTTTAGTGTATTTTCCCTCTTGAAATTTTTTAACATCTATGTGGTCAGCAGAATAATAAAAAATTCCTTCGCCACTTTGAATATAATTTGTTTCCTCTTTAAATTCATGAAATTGAATACTAGTTTTATAATTTTTTTTGAAAAAAATCTCTTTTAATGCATATTTAAAATTTGGAGTGCCATCAGCAATCCATTTTTCATAACCCCATGGTTTAATCACTTTTTTCACTTCATCTATTTTTTTATAATTTATAGTCATTTTTTATTCATAATTTTTTTTAATGCTTTTTGCATAATATCTTTTGGTGCTTTTTTACCCGTGTATAATTTAAATTGTTCGTATGCTTGATTTAAAGCCATTTCTGTCCCATCTATTGTAGGAATTTTTTTACTATTTGCAACTTTAATTAATTTTGTATTGGGTGGTTTTACTACTATATCGATTATTAATTTAGCATGAATTATACTTTTTTGTGAAATTGGTAGTAAATTACTATTGGGATGCATTCCAATGGGTGTAGCATTTATTATAATTATTGCATCTATATTTGATCTTTTAGACCATTGAATAAATTCAATATCAAAATCTTTGGCAACTTGTTTACCTTTTTTTGATGTACGATTGGATAATACAATATTTTTAAATTTTAAATTTTTTAATGCCACTAAAATTGCACGTGCTCCTCCTCCTGCACCTAAAAGAAGTATTTTTTTATTTTTTTGTATTTTTATTGATTTTAAACAATTTTTTATTCCTAAAACATCTGTATTGTAACCAATTAGATGCCCATTATTGTTAACAATAGTATTTACAGCTTTAGATTGCTTTGCTAATGGATCTAATTCATCCACTAATGAAATAACTTTTTCTTTAAATGGCATTGAAATACTACAACCTTTAATTCCTAAAGCTCTAACTCCTTTGATGACTCCTGAAATATCATTTGATGAAAATGCTTTATATTGAAAATTTAATCCCAAATGTTTGTATCCTGCATTATGAATAGTTTCACCAACTTTTCCAGGATTTTTTGATACAGAAATACAAAATTCTTTTTTCAAATCTAGTTATCCTGAATTAATGTTTTTATGAATAGTTTGCATACCTAATGCAAATAAAATAAAATTAAATGGTTTGTGATGTAATGGAGCCATATTTAGAAAAATTAATCCTGTTAGAATATTAATTTTTTTAATGTCCATGTTATTTGATCTTAAATAATCATAAAAAATTTTTTCAAATTTACTTGTAGAAATTTTTGTAGCAAAATCAAATTGTTTTTCTCCATTTTTTTCAGAATAATTGAATAACCCTTTTTTAATATAATCATAATTGATTATAATACCGCCTAAAAGTTTTGCAAGATCATAATTTAAATCACCAAAATCTGTTTCTCCAGCAAAATCTTGTCTCCAATCAATTAGTAAAAATTTATCACTTTTTTTATCATATAAAATATTATCAAATTGCAAGTCTCCATGAATAAATGAGGGAATTCCTGAATAAAGTAAATCCCATGGGACATCTTCAAGTAATTTTTCAATTGAAGGAATATTTTCGTCGTTTATTTTTGTTGGATAAATATAATCTGGATTTTTTTCTTTAAACAATTTTAATCTAGACATAGTTTTTTCAAAATAAAATTTTTTACATAATGATTCCATTTTACCATAATCAATATTTTGGGAAATCCATAATGATTCATTTAACCATAGCAATAATTTTTTAAAAAGTTCAATGCTACCTGAAGAATAAAATGTATTTCCATTAAAATATGGGTAAGAATAGAATTGTTCTCCTCTACCTGTTACTTTAGGAAATATTTCTGGTTTCATTCTAGATTTTTTTACTCTATCTGTAACCATTTTTCTATCTGCAAAAAATTTAATGACTTGATCATTTACAAAATAAATAAATTCATCAGTTTTTTCAAAATTATATGCTGTCTCATTTTTTTTTGCATTTTCATATTTTTCCAAATCTCCTAAGTCAGTCCAATTCATTTCTACTGCAAAGAGTCCTGGACCTTCAATTAATCCTGATAAACCATTAGATATTTGATGTTCCCCTTTTACAGTTAATGTATTTTCTAAACTTTTCCAAAAAATTTCATAATCCTGAACATGAAGAAATCCTGTAAATGCCAAATAATTTTCATCACATTTTTCTTTATCTTTAATATTTACTACAATACTATCTTTCACCAAAAAATTACAATAATTTTGAGATAAAGATGAGTTAACTTTCTTGGTACCAACCCAATTTCCAGTTGGAACACTTTGTAAATCAGCATCAAATAAACAATCACATGGAATAAAATAGAAAGATTCCATTAGATGTTTTTTACATGATAATAATGAGAATCCTGGTCCACTTCCAGGCCCTTCATAATTTTTAATATTTACAAAATGGAAAAGTCTATCTGGATATGCTACTGTCAAATAATCCTTAACTTGTTGACCACAATAACCTAAACCGATTACAAATTCATCATCTGGAGAAAAATATTCTATGATATTGCTGATTATGGCTTTATCTTTTATAGGCAATAATGCTTTATTGATATTACTGTCTACTTTTCCCATTCTAGTACCTTTACCAGCTGTTAAAATACAGATTTTCATATTTTATATTTAAAATTACTTCAATTAAATTAATCTGCTTTGTTTTCTTTCATTTATTATATAAATAAGATATAAAGTTGATTAATTGTTGGTAAAAATTCAAAATGATAAGCCTCTAGTTTTTGTAATAGATGTAGATGGTGTAATGACAACAGGGCAACTTGGATATACTGAACAAGGAAAAACAATGAAATTTTTTGGTCCTGATGATCATGATGGTTTATCATTATTAAAAAATTTTTTAGAAATTAGATTTGTAACAGGTGATAAAACTGGTTTTAACATATCAAAACGAAGAATAGTTGATGATATGAAATTCCCATTAGATTTAGTTAGTACGGTTAAACGCGTAGAATGGATATCTGAAAAATATCCCTTAGAACGAGTTATCTATATGGGAGATGGAATATTTGATCATTACGTTTTTAAAAAAGTTGGTTATTCAATAGCTACTGCTAATTCTGATATTTTATCAAAAAACTATGCTGATTACATCACTAACAGAAATGGTGGTGATAGAGCTGTTGCTGAAGCATGTTTGAAAATTTTAGAAAAATTCTTTGAACCTTATAATCCTGAATTACCTCCACAATCTAAATTTAAGTTATCTGGAGAGTGGACAATATAGATTTTTTATCTAATTACATTAATGAAAACCAATGTACTCTTTTAGGTATCGGTCCAATGAGTAAGAATTGTGTTGATGTTGTAATTGATTTAGTAAATGACTTGAATATTCCGATTATGTTAATTGCAAGTCGTAGACAAATAGAATCTAAACAATTGGGTGGAGGATATGTAAATAATTGGTCTACTGAAGAATTTTCAAAATATGTACATCAAAATGATAAAAATCAAAATATTATACTTTGTAGGGATCATGGTGGACCATATCAAAATGAGAATGAAAATAAACAAAATCTATCTTATGATGAGATTATTAATAAAGCGAAAGAATCATTTCGTACTGATATAATATCTGACTTCAAAATTATTCATATAGATCCTAGTGAAAATCTAATTTTAGATCTCACATTAGATGAAATGCTAACTAGAATTTTTGAACTTTATGATTTTTGTTATTCAATTGCATCTAAATACAATAAACAAATTTCTATTGAAATCAGTTTAGGAAAAGAGGATGGTGGTATTAGTCATTTATCTGAAATTGAATATGCAATAGAAAAAATAGAAAATTTTTGTAAAACAAAACAATTACCTTTACCATTGTTTATTGTAATCAAAACTGGAAATCATGTTTTAGAAACAAAAAATATTGGAATTTTAGATGATATTATTAATGGAAAAGATTCTGAAGAAAAAATTGAAATTAAAAAAATGATTAATTTTTGTAATGCTAAGAAAATAATGATTAAAGAGCACAATGGTGATTATTTGACAGATAATTCTTTAAAACAACACCCAAAATTGGGTATTCATGCAATTAATGTTGCTCCTGAATTTGGAGTAGTTGAAACAAAAGCTATTTTGTCATGGTTGGAAAAAAATAATCTAATTGAACTAAAAGAAAATTTTTTAGAAATGTCATATAATTCAAAGAAATGGGAGAAATGGATGATTCCAAATTCTACAACAACAAAAAATGAAAAAGCAATCATATCTGGACATTATATTTTTTCATTAGATGAATTTATAATTCTCAAAAATACTATTTTGGCAAAAATTGAAGATAAAAATGCATTTGATAATTATTTAAAAATGGAAATTAAAAAAAGTATTTTAAAATATTTAAAAAATCTTAATATGATTAATATTTAATTTATATTTCATAGAAATAAATTTTATCAACTAATTTAGTTAGCTGATTTATTTTTGAAAATTAAAATAATCTCATAGTTTGCTTTTAATAAAATCAATTGTTTTAACTGGTGTAGGATCAGTTTTCATTAAAATTGACTTATAAATTGAACAGTAATCTAAAATGTAAATTAAATTTATTATTTTTGAAATAATATTTCCTTCAATTGATATTATTTTTTGATATTCAATATTATTATCATCAAAATAACTTTCAATAATGTTCCATCTTTCTTTGGTTTTAATATAATCATTTTTTCCTTTAATGAGAATTGGATTAACATTACTTTCTTTCTCCCATGAAACGACTCCATTATGACATGATTCGACTACATCTTCAGCTATTGCATGTATTTTGATATTCTCTTGAATTACATTCTTAAATCTAATTGCTACTGATTGTAATCCCAACGGATAATAAATTAAAGGAATACCTTTCATTTTTTTTGCAAAATTAAGAGCTTGATTACTATTAGTTAAATTAGATGAACATATTATTTTATTAATTTTTTCTAATTCTATTATTGATTCTAAAATATCTTGTTCTTTAATTTCAAATGTAGAATGTAATGTTTTCAACATTGAATAAAAATAAGCAATAAATGAAGCTCTTGGAGAATGATATTGATTGATTAATCTATGTTCGATTTTATTTTTTTTACAATATTCTTTCATTTTTCCTCCTGAAGAAAATGCAATAATTTTACTTTTTCTTTGATACGCAGAATCTAATACAGATAAAGTTTCAACTGTATTTCCAGAAACACTTACAGCAATTACTAATGTATTTGAATCAACAGTTAATGGTAAAAGATAACCTTTAATCACATTTACATGAATTTTTGTTTTAGATAAAATAGCTGATATAACGTCTCCTAGAGCTCCTGATCCTCCCATACCTGCAATTACTATATCTTGAATATTTGTAAAATTAATGGGTTCTTGATTAGATTCAAATGCTTCTCGTGCAATATTTGACCAATTATCATAAACTTTATACATTTTTTTTGAATCATATTTTTCTAAATCTCTAATATTCAATAATTTGAATATTTTATATTCAATAAAATATCTATCTACACTATATTTTTACTATTGATTTTTAAAAAGCTTAATTTTTATGAAAATATGGAAAATATTGTTGATTTAAGAACAATAGAATGGAGAGATAACAAAGTAATAATGATTGAGCAGACTAAATTACCTAATGAATTAGTATTTGTAGAATATGATGATTTTAATCAAGTTGCAAATGCAATAAAAACTCTAATTGTTAGAGGTGCACCCGCAATAGGAGTTTCAGGAGCATTTGGATTGGGGTTAGCAGTTTTACAAAGTAATGCAAATACAAAGGATCAGTTACTTTCTGATTTAGAAGATGCAAAAAATATTTTATTTGCAACAAGACCTACTGCTGTTAATTTAGGTTGGGGATTAGAAAAAATCATGAATGTTGCAAAAACTGGAAATTCAATTGAAGAAATTAAAGAATTAGTAATTTTTACAGCAAAAAAAATGGCTGATCAAGATATTGAAATAAATAAATTAATGGGAAAAAATGGAGCGCCTCTTTTTGATAATAATGATACAATAATGACTCATTGTAATGCAGGTGCATTAGCTACTGTTGCATATGGTACGGCATTGGGAGTTATTCGTGCAACTAGAGAAAGTGGAAAAAATGTTAAAGTTATAGCTACTGAAACAAGACCCATTCAACAAGGTTCTA
>Ga0209089_10001357_pt1 | contig 22323 bp, 17 predicted proteins | sample ArcticOcean_MG_C_FD_187431 | JGI IMG/M metagenome (GOLD analysis project Ga0209089, IMG submission 187431) | Marine microbial communities from western Arctic Ocean - ArcticOcean_MG_CB2_150 (SPAdes) (version 2) | ecosystem: Environmental > Aquatic > Marine > Oceanic | place: Arctic Ocean: Canada... | reverse complement strand
CATTCTTGACGCTTATCGTCGTGCCGGTCATCTATACGTTGATGAACTCAAGCATTCCTGGACTGTTCACGTGGATAGGCCAGAAGCTGCGTGGTGAATCGACCTACAACTAGTTCTGTATTGCTTGCTTGCAACAAATATCATGAAATGCAAATGTGGTCACAAGCTTAATTTGGTGGCGACCAATTCCTGGCCAAACCCCTCGATGTACGTTTGCCCGGAGTGTGGGAAATTGGCTGTGATGATACAGCCACAAGAAAAGGTCTTTTGGTATTCACCTTTAGAAGATTGACCTTCATGAGATTGTTTCGACTTCGCCAAGCAATCGCATCAAATTAATTTTTGCCGCTCTCCCAAGTGATTGACAGCGCTGCTACCCTTCTCAAAAGTATTCCCACATTATTTCAATACTGTAATGTTCATTTTAGGAGGTGCAGATATGGAAGCTTCCTTTTCCCCTAGAGGAATCTCTGACATCGCCTGGGACTCCCTCCGAATTTATAAATCAAATGCGGCATAATCTCCATGGCGTGGAAAGCCCGATCGCACAGTAATGCTCTTCCAAGGCTTCTGCGATTAGTGCATGCAGCCTACAGCTTCGTAGAAGCCAGGTGAGGGATCTTGACGTGCCATTCCTCCGCTGTAGATCGTTTGTCGATGCTAGGCTCAACTAGCTCGTTGGAAGTCGTAGTGAGAATGGTGAAGGACTGTATTCACGACCGGATGCCTATGATTCTGGACGAAGAGGCTCAAAAGATCTGGATGGACCACTCCGGTGAAGATACTGGACATCTCGGCGGACTACTCAGGACGTTCTCCTCAGCCAAAAGGGCGACTTCGAGGTATCGACCCTGGTGAATAATGTCAGGAACCAGGGGTCGGAGCTAATTTGAAGATAAGTGAAATTCAACTAATCTGCTGAGGATGCGGCTGTCATTGTTCGATTATATCGGGCTTCTTGAGGCAATGACTCCTCCCAATCAGGTATCAGCATTTGGTGTGTGGGTTCCAAGGTAAGCACAACCAGTGCACCCACGAGGCTAAAAACAATGGACAGGATTAGAATGGGGCCGAATGATCCAGTCACAAATATGACCAGGCCAGCTAGACCTGTCGCCACTGCGTGTCCAGCCAATGCTCCCATAGTCTGGAATCCGTAGGTTCTAGCTATTGGCCCTGAGCCAAAATACTGGCGATTTACTACCATGTATGCAGACATTTCCCCGCCGAAGCCAATACCGAAGAGTACTCCAAACAAGTAGAACATCCAGATATCTGAAGCCCCGAAAAGTGCAAAAACTGTAACGCCTTGCACAAACAGGGCAGCTACCATGACCGGCTTGCCCCCAAAGCGCTCAGCCATTATCGGGGTCATAAACCTGCTACCCACACTAAATAAGGAGATGAGACTGAGTATGAATGCCGCTGAGATGAGGCTAATCCCCTGTTCCACTGCAATGGGAATCGAATAGATTAGGATTATCCCGTGTCCCGCACATCCAAGACCATGGATAAGAGGCAAATTCCAGAAGGCCTTCGTGCGCCTTATGTGCTGGTTATAAACCTTTATCCGTAGCGATTCCATAGCCTCAGTCATTTTGAATACTGAAGGATCACCAGGACCGGCTCCGTATGGCTGGATATCGATGTCAACGGGTCTATTACGAAATATTAGGGTGAGTAATATTAGAATTCCCCCTCCTGCACTCCCGATTATCCAAAAGGTTCCTTGCCAACCTGTTGTTTCTATGAGAATGCCGACAAGTGGCGCCATTATAGCCATCCCGACTCCACCTGCGGCTAACAATATTCCAACCCCAAGCCCAAGGCGCCTACTAAACCAAAGGTTTATGGCAGCCATTAACGGTACCCTAGAAATAGATTGAGTAAGAGCAAGCATTACGCTGAATGTCAAATAGAATTGCCAAGGTTTGTTAATTATCCCTAGCAATAGCATGCTGGATCCGTACAATATTCCTCCCGCAAGCAGCATGCGTCGCGCCCCAAATCTGTCTCCCAGCCAGCCGCTGACTGGTGCAAACACGGCCCCCACCAGATAGTAGACCATTAAGGCCGCTCCGATAGTCCTAATGCTCCAGCCAAAGTCACCCTCGGGGTCACTAAGCGGAGCAACAACAACTCCTGCGGCCATTCCAATAGAGCTTCCGATGATCTGTACAGTTGCAAGGATCCCTACGATTACCCAACTATAATGGACACCTCCAGGTAACCTCGTAGCGATGGTTTTTAAATTGGGCTTTGCGATGGATGCCAAATTATATTTCCCCTTCTTGATTGAGGCTTTGCATTCGCACTTTTTTAATGCAAAGGACAGGCATACAAGAGCGACTGTCCCCACCAGGTATCTGCGGCAATCTCGATGTTTTCACTACTTTCCGTAGTTGGCTGGAGACTCGCCTCTGACGAGAAACGCAGCCCTTCATTGACCGCTCTGTTGCCAATAGCAAATGTAAGCTCTCGATTGTGATTGGAGGCATCAACTGAAACTGCCCACGCACCGAAGAATATGAAGAGCGCTATTATCATCGGTACAACGATCACGAATGAAATTGGAATTGCCCTTTGATCCGTCATTAACTCTCCTTTGCCTACGATTCTTTCAACCTGGACATATGAGCCTTGAATAACCATGGGGGCAGATAATCATACATGTTGGCAGATGGGTTCACCCTAAGCCTATCAAATGCTTCAATTCTCACCCTCGTCTAAATCGATCAAGCCAATTATACTATCTCTGGTGCGACTGCTCACCGACTCCACAGCGGTTCACTACGGCCATTTAGTACGTCTGCCGGCGTTACATTACCCAGGGCCTTGTGGTAGCGTCGATTGTTGTAATGGCTCACGAAGTCCGAGATAGCCATCTCTAGATTCTCGGGTACTTCGTAGAGGACCTGGTTCACTACTCGTTTTATAGATTGATGGTAGCGCTCTATTTTGCCATTGGTCTGCGGATGATATGGTGAAGCCAGGATGTGTCTGATTCCCACCAGACGTAGACTTACCTTGAGCAAAACCAGCAGCTTGCTGAAGACCGGCATACGTAGCCATACCACCTACTGTAGGGCACCCACCGCCACAGACATCTGCCTCAGTCTCAGAGGCTATGTGTCCAAAGTGTCAAGACAGGGAACAGGAAAGTAGGGTCTATGTCTCTCAAGAGGAGTTCAGACCTAACGGAGACACTGAAATAGAGTTCGCCTGTCATGTAGTAGAAGCCCCACCCGCGAGACTAATGGAAATGGGAAGTCGAATACGACCTGGAAAAGATGGTTGACGACTTTGGCATACAATCTGGGCAACTTCTTCAGAAGGCTAGCTCTGCCAGAAGCGATAAAGCACTGGTTCCTGACAAGTATTCAGACGAGACTCATCAAGACAAGCGGTCGACTGGTGCGCCATGCCAGAAGACTTGTGTTCCAGCTCGCTGTGGTGATGGTGAGTAGGGATATGTTCAGTGAAATGCCGGAAAAGATTGACAGGCTGAGACCTGTACCGGGGTAGCAAATCACCGATGAACGTAAATTCATGAACATATCGAGAATACCCTGGGCAAGGTGCGCAACTCGAGGTATGAGGTTCGGTCTGAAACGGCCGGTCAGAGCCTTTCCAAGTCGATCGGAACTCCATTTCTTTAGATGAGGCGAATTTGAGTGTGGTTCGTAGCATTTGACAACTTCAGAATGCCGTCGTATATTCGGCGCTATCTCAGGAGAGCACGGTTGTCCAAGGATCGGATGCCATCTAGGAAATATCGGCTAACTAATGGCCCGGTTCGCAGGTTGGATAAAATCCAAATGGATATAGCCAGCCAACAATTTACGGTAAGATTCCGATCCTCAATTCAATGTATTCAAAGTATGGGGACTCAGAAATATGGTTCTTCCAAATACAGAACTTGATTACGATGCAATCGTCATAGGAGCCGGTATTTCAGGCCTTTACCAGTTGTATAAACTTCGGGAACTGGGTCTAACGGTCCGAGTCCTTGAAAGAGGCGCGGGAGTGGGAGGCACCTGGTATTGGAATCGCTACCCAGGTGCTCGGTTCGATTCGGAAAGTTACTCTTACGCCTATTCTTTTTCACAGGAACTTCTCGACGAGTGGGACTGGTCCGAACATTTCGCATCACAACCTGAGATTCTGCGATATCTGCAACACGTAGCCGATAAATTTGGCCTTCTGAAAGATATTCAATTTTCCAGTGAAGTCAAATCCGCTGTCTACGATGACGATACTCGGTGCTGGGAAATCCAGTTAGAAGATGGAAAAACCTATACAAGCAGGTTCTTAATTACTGGCGTTGGCATCCTTTCTCAACCTACTCTGCCGAAAATTGAAGGCATTGAATCCTTCAAAGGGCAATCCTTTCACACCTCTCGGTGGCCTCATACCCCGGTAAATGTTGCAGGTAAAAAGGTAGCGGTTATAGGTACCGGGGCTACCGGAATACAGACAATCCAAGAAGTATCCAAAGATGTCGGGCATCTCACTGTTTTCCAGCTTCGACCAGAATGGTCCGCCCCTCTTCACAACTCAAAAATAGAGTCGGACGAAATGAAAGTCATTAGGTCCGGCTATGACGAAATGTTTGAGTTGTGCTCCCAAACAAGAGCTGGATTCCTACATACGGCCGATCCAAGAGGCACTTTTGAAGTGAGTGCCAAAGAGCGGTATGAGTTCTGGGAGAAACTTTACGCCAGTCCGGGGTTTGGGATCTGGCAAGGCAATTTCGAGGATATCGGTACCGACCCGGAAGCTAATAAGGCCATGTCTGATTTTTTGGCTGACAAAATACGGGGACGTGTGAATGATCCCGAATTGGCAGAAAAGTTGATTCCAAAAGATCATGGTTTCGGGACGAGGCGTGTGCCTTTGGAAACCAAATACTTTGAATCCTACAATCAGGAAAATGTTGAACTTATAGACATTAGTGAAACTCCTATTGAGAGAATTACCCAGAATGGAGTTTTGACCACCGATCAGGAGTTCGAATTCGATTTCATAATATATGCCACGGGGTTCGATGCGATATTCGGCAGTTATAACAGGATAGATATTCGAGGTGTTAATGGGTGTAAATTAAGAGAACAATGGGAAGAAGAATTGGCGACCTTTCTAGGGATTCAAACCTGTAACTTCCCTAATCTGTTTATGATCATGGGACCTCACGCGGTGCAGGGTAACAATCCTCGCAACATTGAATACAACGTGGAATGGATAACTGACGTCATAAAGTACATGGGTGACCGTGGCCTTACTCGTGCCGAAGCCAGCTTGGAAGCTCAAATAGGCTGGCATGATTACGTATTGGAACAAGGCAATGACTTGCTAATGACCCAGGTAGATTCCTGGTTTACTGGCGTCAACAGCAATCTGGAAGGTAGGCAGACTCGGATCACAGCCATGTATCGCGGCAGCATGCAATCGTTCAGAAGTCGGTGCGAAGAAGTAGCGCAAAACAGCTACACAGAATTGAATCTTAGGTAGATCGGATTGACCTGCCCCGCAAATATGTACCAGTTGTTATATTAGTGTGACAAGCCCCAGGGCAGGTTTCGCCTACCAGGACAGTTTCAGGAGCAGGAGGCCTATAACACAGGAAGTTATGTGGCCTGACCTGATTGTAATGCTGCCTCCACCGCTCGGCTAGCACCTGTGCCTCCTTCAGGGTGTAGAAGACCTCTCGATGGTTCTGTTGCAAATAATGAACTCAGTTTGAATCGTGGCACAGTAAGCTTGGGAATTGTACGGCTTTAAGCCGCTAGGCCGAATAATCCATCGATAAACACCACCTGTGATTCGATACCTTTTGCTCCCACCTGCTATAGAGACCTCTGTTGGCATTCAGCGAAGTGGGACAGAAAACTTAGTGGAGAGAATCGGCTGATTTGGCGAGCTCTCTGATCTGCTGATTGTATAGCTTTCGTCGCTTTAGAGTCTGAGTCTGGACCTCCTTTCGTTCCTGTAAAATCTGTTCCCTGCGGCCATGTAGTACGTCAGCCGGTGTTCAGGAAAAGCGGATGCTTTAGCTGGCTGAGACTCGATCGCCAATTGGAAGGATCGCGCCCGCTCTATGAGAGGCCGCATCCCCAATCCCGTGGAGATGGCTAAGGACTCCTTCAGAAGCAGCGCGGCTTTCTCGCTATCACCAGGACCGTTTCGCTGGAGCAGAGTTTCGGCACAACCGCAGTAAGTCCACGCCAGTTCAGGTCGGTATCCTGCCTTGCCGCAGAATGTAATGCCGTCTTCGAAGTGAGTCACCGCTTGGTCGAGCACAACCATGGTATGGGACGATAACCCGAGCAAACGGTCCGGAGACATTGAGCCATACCACTCTGCGACTCGTGCCGACTTCAATACCTCATACTGTTCGTGCGCTGCCTTTGCGTCATTCCGCACCACTGCCACAAGCCCCAGTGTGGCCCGGCATGGGATGGCTGAGAAAGTTGGCAAGCAGGAGACATTAAGCATAGGGTGGCCGGTGTCCCTCTTGTGGGCAACGGTCATAGTCGGCGTATCTATAGCGCTTAGCGCCACTATCAACCCGCTCTTCGACCGATACGTCCACTGGGACTGGATGGCCGTCATCGCGCCGCTGACCTTCACGCTGCTGCTGCTAGCCTTCCGCCGCCGCTGGATCTATTTTTGGATTTTTCGGATATCGGGCAAACCAATTAATACCATCGCACCTTCAATTTGATGGCCTACCGCATTTATCCATGGGCTGCGCCCGGCGTGTCGGTATGTTAACCTGCTCGTTGTGACCGTCAGTGGCGCTATTTTCGGCCTGTCCTTCGACAGGCTCAGGACGAACGAGTAAACAACATGACGACCGACTGGTTCGACAACGTGCCCAAGGTAGAGCTACATCTGCATCTCGAAGGAGCGATACCCCGTCCCGCCCTCTGGGAGCTGATGCAGAAGTACGGAGGCGACGCTTCAGTACCGAACTTCGCGGATCTGGACAAGAAATTCACCTACGCCAACTTCCCTGAATTCATACAGAGATGGATATGGAAGAACCAGTTCCTGCGGGAGTATGAGGATTTCACTTTCTTTAGCGAGGCCTTCGCCAGAGAACTGGTGAGCCAAAACATCCGATACGCCGAGTCTTTTTTCTCACCCATCAGGTTTGTCGACGGAGGCATGGAATTCGGCAGGCTGTTCGAGGCGGTGCGCCTGGGGTTGGACAAGGTGCCGGAGGTCGAGGTCCCGCTAATCGCCGACCTTACGAGGGACTTCGGACCCGAGCAGGCGATGGTTACTTTGGACGAGATCAACGAATCCAAATCAAGCGGAGTCATTGGCATCGGCATGGGCGGCTCGGAGCACAACTTCCCGCCGGAGCTATTCACATCAGCTTTTGACAAGGCGAGGGATCTGGGGTTTCGAACCACGGCCCACGCTGGCGAGGCTGCCGGTGCGGAAAGTGTGTGGGGAGCTATACAGCACTTGAAGGCCGAACGCATTGGCCATGGCGTGCGTTCCCGCGAGGACGAGGCTTTGCTGGACCACTTGGCGGGGACGAAAATCCCGCTGGAGATGTGCCCGCATTCCAACGTCTGTACGCAGGTTGTGGAATCCATCGATCAGCATCCGGTAAAAGACTACTTCGACCGTGGCATCATGGTCACCGTTAATACCGACGATCCACTGATGTTCGGAAACACGCTGTCCGGCGAATACCGGCTGCTGCATGAACGCTTGGGCTTCTCGCAGGACGAGGTACGGCAGGTCATCCTTAACGGCGTCAAGTCCACATGGCTGCCGGACGAGCGTAAGGCCGCGATGGTGGCGGAGTTTGTGACGGATACCAACTGGCGCTAGGGAAATTACAGCCGGAAGCGCATGGAACTCAGGAGAGGCAACGTGGCAGAGATAACACGGGGACTACTGGATCAGCTAGGTCAATTTTCTACCCCTTCCATAGCCAACGCTATTGAGACGTTCGACATCCAGCCCCGTGATCAGGGATTCATGGCACCGGATATCAAGTGTATGTTCCCTAGCTTGGGCAACATGGTGGGGCACGCTGTTACCGCAGTGATAACGGCCAAAGACAAGTCCGCAGAGTATATGGAGGAGTCCAACGAGGACTACTTCAATATGATCCTCAGTGTTCCCGAGCCTCGCGTGATGGTCATACAAGACCTGGACTACCCGAATCCCATTGGCTCCTTCTGGGGCGAGGTTAACGCCAACATCCATAAGGCACTGGGTTGCCTTGGGCTTGTGACCGACGGCGGGGTACGAGACCTGGACGAGATGTTGGACCTAGGCTTCTTTGCCTTCGCCAGCGAGGTATTGGTCTCCCACGCCTACGTGCACATCGTGGACATGGGAGTGCCGGTCACCGTCGGGGGCCTTCAGGTGAACAACGGAGACATCATCGTCGGCGACAAGCATGGCGTATTGTCCGTGCCCAATTCCATCGCAGCCGACGTTCCGGGGGCGACAAGGCGGGTAGAGGAATCGGAACAGGCGCTGATCTCGCTATGCCAGTCGCTTGACTTCACCGTGGAAAAGCTGAACGCCTTGTTCGAAGAGATGTCCGGAGGCTAGGCCGGGTCGTCAGACTTCCAGCCGACGACTTCGCAAATCACGCAATAATCCAGTTCCATGTCGGATCTCCTAGGCATTACCGTATTTCACAGGCGAAATACGGTAATGCCTTAGATTTTCATCCAGCTGCTCGATGTACTAATTCAACACCGTCATACAAAACCTTTTCATACGACTTTGTGAGCATTGGCTAGATCCACCGAATCCGTGGGGCACTACCGTTCATGACTTCTGTGATTGCTAGTACTGCCGCGTCAGCCCGGTCGTCCGGGCCTTTGGGGATTACCCTATAACCCAGGTCTACAGCCGCAGGAGTCACACTAAAGCTTGACAGTTCCATCCTCAGTGCAGCATCGTCAATCAGAGCTAACTCACCTTGGGCCAGCAGAGCCTTCACTTGTCCATATCTATGGTGTTTTGACTGCCCTTTAGCGCTTCTGCCCGTCCATAGAAATCACTTACGAAAAGGAACATGCAATCCTAGAGTGGGCCTTTGCTGGGCCAGAGATGGAAGGCGAGTGGCCCAGTTATACGAGGAATACAGATGGGATTCTTGACGAGTTCATCGCATTGTCAGATTCCGACTCCTCTGGTATTGAGAGATTCGCGGCGAGGTGGGGCCCTCTTCATCTTTGTCAACATTTCCGACCTTACTGCCATCCACCGACAGCCCAAGACCAACGGTCTGTGGGGCCTACACTGCCATGCCGTCCGACAAGAGCAGAGCCCGTATCGGCGTGGCATAGACTCGCGGCCAATTATCGCGCCATCCTAGAAATGGCAGCAAGGTTCCATAAAAGGGAAGGTGGTACTTCAGATCTTTGGGAGAAAGTATTCCAGTTGCAGGAAGGCGACTCTCTGAGCCAATGGTGGAACCCCCAATTCCCGCTTGGAATGGAGAAGTATATGTTGGGATTAGTCGTGAGCCGTTTGATGCAGGAGAACGGTGTAGCTCTTGAATTTAGCTGGGCCAGATCAAAGCCCGATATCATGTTGGCACCCGGATTCTTGCCTGCAATATTGGCCTGTCAGTTGGCGTTCGCGGTGGCAGGAGCACCTGCATTGGCAACATGTATGAATTGCGGAAGGCCTTACACACCTGCTAGAAAACCTCGGGCCGATCAGAAACACTATTGCCAAACTTGCGGCCCAAAAGCGTCAAAGAAACATAGCGCAAGGCTCCGGCGTTCAAAGAGTTGAGTGAGGCGTCAGCTTTCCAAACCCTCCATCATCCCTTCGACTCCAATTGAATGTCACGGTTTGTCACCTAAAACTCGGCCGTCACAAGGACTTTTGGCCGGTTTTGTTCTGCGACTTGATGACACGATGTCAGATAGCACAAATCCAATCGCGGCTTTCAGTTGGACGGGAGTACACCGTAGAGAGCAATGGCCTGGGATTGCTACTCTCCTAGTCGGTGGAGGCGCAGGGGCCCACCCGAATTCCAAGGCGATGCTAGCCGATCTTATTGTCGCCCAGGCACATCGGGCTGTAGACCAAGATATTATGGTCACAACTTCTCCGTGTCTTCTGCAACGCCGGACAGACGCATCGGTGAGTGAGACAAATCCGCGGCTTCCTTCCGAGACTGCGCAGATAGTCGGGCTGTGTTTGCGCACCCGTAACAACGACGCAACCAATTGCGGACACTGATAGGCTCTACCTTGCCCTTTTTGACAGCGTTATAGTCCCCAGCCACCTCTGCGCGGTATTCTAGTTGCGGATCGTTTATGGGTCGTGGCTTGTTCGTTCGTAGACATAGGTTCGGCCGGGCAAACTAATTATGAGTGTGTCGTCTTCCACTATCTTGAATCCAATACTGAGATCCGGTGAAGAGGTGAGAGGTATATGTAGATTGGAAGCAGAGGAAGATCCATAACCAGGACCATGCGTGTAGGTGCACATATTCCGCCAGGGAATCAAACTCTGTCCCTGACCAGGTATGTAGCGAACGAATCCGACGGAATTGGTCTTGTCGTGTGCTTCGTTGGGGTTCCAGTCAAGATATTCATAATCAGGTGACCCCGCGTCAGGGCTGGCACTCCGCATGTAGACACGATAAGAGCCTCCATAGTCACATTGCCATGTGCTTAGGTCTGGTTGGAGTTGGTAGTTTCCGGTCTCTTCCTTCATCCAATCGTTTGATGTCCCAGAGACACTCTCGTCAAAAGTTAGTTTTGTGTTCACGACTACGAACGGTGGAACATACCCCATAATGTCGGCTGTCATTTGAGTCCGCTTCCATTGGCCATGCAAATGCGGGTTGTAAGTATGGAAACGTAGCGTGAGCGACTCTTCTACCCTCGTGACGTTGGTGATCACAAGCGCGATAGTTTCGTAGTTTTTGATCTCATCTTCGTCGAGCTCGTCCGACTCCACAGCGTCTGCGCATAGGCCTACTTTCATCCGACAAAACACATACTCGATTTCTTGGTACAAATCAATTGGAGGTTTTTCCCATTCCCCGTCGACTTTGGTTATTGCGGTTATGCGGAATGGTTCAGGCACTTCCGATAAATCAAGGTGCAGTCGGCTTAATTCGGGTTTCGTCTCCTCCTGAAATTCGAACAAATAGAGCCGTTTCGAGTATGGAGCGATGCTAAGGTCGAAGCGATCTTCAGTTCCTTTGTTCAGTTCAACAGGTTGCATCTCTAAAGGCCCGTTTCGAGGCGTGAACGCAAGCTGAGCGCCGTTGTCGTCCAACTTCTCGACAGGAGGATCTTGGTTGAACCCCATGACTGATACTTCTTGCCAGAGAGTCGGGAAGTCGCCCGGAAAGAGCATCGGAAGCTTCTCTAAAGCGTCTTGCCCACAGCAAGAAGCACGGAGCATAGCGCCAATGGCATCGATCCCGCCGCCGCCCGGCCCAAATTCCGCATAAAGCAGCGGAAAGAGGACATCGTTAGCTCGATCTGTGAAATCTTTCTCGAACCAGGTTGTCCACTTCTTTGTGGCCCTGAAATGTTCCATATGTGGCCGGGGCGGCTCGTAATGCTGGTTAACGATATGCTCCGCCCAAGTGGCGGTCCCTTCCACTAACCAATCAGGAGTGAACACCCTTTTGGAATACTGCAAGCAGTGGAAGAATTCATGGGTAATCGTGGCCTGCCACTCTCCAGAACCAAAGAGCCAGATGTGGCAAACACCGCTCTGTGCGCCGTAGTCAGTAGTCCAGTATCCAGAAGTGCCGGGATCCCAGGGTGCAGACTGATTCGCGTAGCCGTAAATGAAGCTCCCAACCGTTTCGCCGGGGACTGGCAATCCTGGAAAACTGATGGTGGTGTCCTCGTGCATCTGAATGTAGAGATTGTGCTTCCATCCTTCCAGATGGAGAACCTGTTCAAGCTCAGGGGTCACGCGGTTCAGGAGGTCTCTGATTTCCAATGCTCGAGTTTTTTGCGCTGGTGTGAGCCCACCGCCATTCGAGACACCTAAAATAGGGTCATATGGTTCGGGCAGGAGCCACGGGAAGCAAAAGTGAACCCATCCGTCATTTACAGTTGGAAGAATATAGAACGCCTTATAGCAAGAGTTATGCTGGGGCCACTCTGAGGAGGAATCGTCCATGATGTCTCCCAGCCAAGGCGGCGTAGGAATTGACAGCACCCGGGTTACTTTTGCCGCGCTAAGTGCCGCTGTGCGGGCCGTCAGATTGGAATCGTTTGGCATTAGCCGCCGGAGCACTGCGACGTATGGTTCCGGTAACGAATCAGCCTGCATAAGCAGTGTAGTGAACGCAGTATGAGATAGCGACGATGTTTCTTCCTCACCAGACACGAGCTTCATGAACTTCGACGTTTTTTTGAGGACCCCAAACTGGGCAAACACTTGATACATCAGCGCGTCGACGTCGCTGATGTATCCAGAACTGACGGCATCACTAATGGCACTCATATCGAGGATCCGTGGCACCTTGGACCCGGGTTCTTCTGTGGAGCGCGCGGCCAGCGTGGGCGGTACTGCCGCGGTGCCAGATTCTGGAGGACTCATCGGTGTGATCGGTTGAGCGGCTCCTCCGCCCTTAGCTGCAACCGTTACTTCGAGAGTGCGAGTTGGCTTCCCGTCTCCATCACACCCAGCTATCATTAGCAAGAGTGCCAAGAGCGGCAGGATTAGTTTCGTGAGCCGTATCCAATCCCGGAACATTATGGTCGTCCCTTCAACGGAGAGAGTAGGTGTAGAGGTTTACGCTTCGCTGCTCTCATCTTCCAAGTTTAACATGCTGATGAATGCATTAGTTATCGTGTTCCACGTCTCACTGAGAAGTGAAGCATATGGCTTCATATACTTATTTTAGAGCCGGATATGGCCAATGAATGCAAGGGATTTATGCATCTAATTCCTCATGCTAGTCGGTCCCATCCATCGGATCCACTAGATTGGATGCCCGCGTTGGCAGGCGACTCCCTCACCGGTGCCATTGCCTTAACATTCTGTCCCTATAATTCGGCAGTCACAAGCACTCTTGGCCGGTGTTGTTCTGCGACCTTATGGCACGTCGTCAATAAGCATGACGTGTGCGTCCTCAAGTTCCGACGTGCACTCAAACGCCCTGTGGATATTCGTGCGTCGGTCTTCCGGCGAAGCCATCTTCACCTGAGGCGACGTGTTTCTCGTCCGGCGTAACGCAGATTCCTTTACGGGGACACCTATGATGCGGCCGAGTTCCTAGCACAGGAGTTGCGATTGGTTGTAGCCTCGTTGGCGCTCCCTGCGGGAATGCAGCGGCACGGGCACCAGCGCGTCGATGGGATATGGGTTACGCTCCAGATATCTGGCCAGCATCAGCGCCATGGGTTGCGCCGCAATCCTGACTCCTCGATATTTCAGGTCTAGCACCATATGCTTCGCTGGCCCGTCATACAAGTATGGCGCGCGGGCACGATCAAATCGCGCGGAGTTTTCGAAGCACTAGTGGCAGAGCTGAGGAACTTCAGGGCTGGCGCGCAGGTAACAGTAAGGCCGGGTCAGCGGCGGCAGGTCCTGCTCGCAGCCCTCACACAGGTAGCGGCCTTCTGTGTTGCACACCACGCAATTCACCGGTAGGAGCACGTTCAACAATCTTGGTACCACCGCTGCTATGGTGCTGTCAACTCTTGTCTTCTTCAGATCATTCACAACGCGATACGCTTGCTCGCAACAACTTGCCCTGGTTCAAAGGCAATTAATTACCGAGATACTAAGACTAGAAATATTGAAGGTCAACCGGCCCACTTGGCCCAGCTGGCTCTTATGAGCGGCCATGCTCCTGCAGAAAGAAACCCTGGTAGAATGGGCTGCGTCTGGCCCGGCACACCGTCTGGCCGCTATGTTATCAATATGCGGGGCATTCCCGCGGAACTGGAATTGCTAAATAATGGCTGAGTTAACTAAAGAGCAAGTTCTGGAAATGGCCAAGATGGCAGGTCTAGCGCCTGACGACCAGCGGGCAGAGGTTATCGCGGCCAGGCTGGGCGCTGTGCTTCAGGCTCTCTCAGAAGTTCCTGACGAGTCGGTGGCAGCCTACCAACCTGCTCTGACATTTGCGCCTGTAGTTAGTCCGATCACGAATAAGGAAACAAAGTCCAATGAGTAAGACCGATCTTCACTACCTGAGTATATCGGACGCCGCAGCCCTTATCAGGGCCGGAGAGCTGTCTCCAGTGGAGCTTACCCAGGCATACCTCGACCGCATTGAGTCGCTGAACGGCCGCTTGAACGCCTACATCACCGTGATGGCGGAGGCGGCGCTAAGTCAGGCCCATGAGGCTGAGCAGGAGATTCAGAACGGCAACTACAGAGGCCCCATGCACGGCATACCTGTGGGCATCAAGGACATTATTTATACGAAGGGCGTGCTTACGTCGGCGGGCTCCAAGGTGTTGGCCGATCACATCCCGGACGAGAATTCACCAATAGTGGACAGTCTTCATTCAGCGGGCGCGGTCATCCTCGGCAAACTGAATCTTAGCGAGTTCGCCATCGGCGGCACCATAGACCATCCTTACGGCACCCCGCGTAACCCCTGGAACACAGATCACACCGCTGGCGGCTCCAGCAGTGGCTCGGGCATTGCTGCGGCAGGAGGGCTATGTGCCGGAGCGCTGGGTTCGGACACCGGCGGCTCCATTCGAGGGCCAGCCTTCTTCTGTGGCCTCGTAGGCCTGCGACCGACATACGGCCGGGTGACAAGGCATAACGTTGTCCCCATGAGCTGGCACCTGGACACGGTGGGGCCCATGACGCGCACCGTGCGAGACTGCGCGCATATGCTGAGAGCCATTGCGGGGCAAGACCCCAACGACGCCACAACCAGTGCACTGCCAGTGCCTGACTACGCGGCCTTTATTGACGGCGGCGTGCGCGGGCTGCGCATTGGACTTCCCACCGAAATGTTCGATGACGACATTGTGGATGGTGATGTCAAAGAAGCCATCATGAGGGCTATAGCTGTGCTGGAGGAGTTGGGAGCCACGTCTGAGGACACAAACCTGCCAACCTCAGCGGGCAGCGGAGCCGTGTTTATCGCCACCGCCGACGTAGACTCCGCGGCGTACCATAGCGACTGGCTGAGGAGCAGGGGAGACCTCTACGACTGGAATACACGGACCAGGTTAGAGTCGGCGTCATTAGAGCCGGCGTGGGCGTACATCAAAGCCCAGCGCATTCGGGAGAAGCTACGCCAGGAGTTGCTGGAGGCCTTGGACAAGTACGACGTGCTGGTCATGCCAACTGGACCTGTGGCCGCGCCAACCATCGCAGCGTCCACAGGCAAACCAGGAGGCTATTACCAGGGCGATCGTGACCTGGTACGCAGGCGATACACCAGCCCTGCGCCTCTGGCAGGACTGCCCGCCATTTCCGTTCCCTGCGGCTTTTCGGAGACGGGACTACCCATCGGCGTGCAGATCATCGGAAAGGCCTTTGACGAGGCCACGCTGTTCAGGGTCGGTCAGGCCTACGAATCGGCCACCGATTGGCACACGATGCACCCGGACATCTAGACCCTACCTCTCTCTGAGGACAGTATTGAAGGCGTCGATGCATCCCACTAACAGCGTCATGACTTCGAAGATCTGTAGTCTGCCAATCTCAGGCCTGATGTCCTTGAGAATCGACTGGATGTAATCGATGTTGGTCGAGCTATCCAAAGCGGCCGGACTCTCCTTGGCAGAGGCATCTACCACTTCTGGTCGCTCCGGCCTATGAACTCGTTGCCGGTGATCCTGATGAAATCGTTGAGGTACTCGACAGACATCTTGACGTGGTTATTGAAGTTAGACGTTGACTCTTTCTGCAGGTGCGACGCCAGCGAGTTAATAAGCTTCTGAGAGTTCTTTTGGCTCCGGTGCTCATAACAGAACATCCTCATAACCAGTTCGTTTCCCAGAGCTTCTTCGAACACAACTGGTGAACATCCCGCAAGAATCAGATCGCCGTATAGTTCCGTGGCGCGCGTTAGTAGCGTAAGCTGTCCCACCAGTGCCGGACCAGCCTCCCGCAGCTGCGTTCGCACTCCGCTGACGGCCTTTGCCTGAGGAGACGAGTTCCAGCCAGAGAGGCACATGGTCGCTGCGAACTTGTTGTCGTTCTCCAGGGTGGATTGCAAGCTGGCCGGGCCGAATTCGGGACCTAGCCGGAAGTAGACCTGGTCTGCGATGTTCGATGCACCGCTTATCAGGGGTTGTAACGACAGGAGTTGGGCGGCCAGTTCGTCAGAGTAGGCTACGGCAGTCTGAAGGTCGTGCCTTATTACTCTGGCCTTCTCCGCTAGCCGGTCGCTCTAGGATTCTTGCCATCGGAGAGTGTCTTCCCGGTGGGCGCGAGTGCGAACGTAGAAGATGGTCAGAATGGCGAGAATCGCTGTGCCGACGGCCATAAAGGCAGCGGCGGCGGCAACCCAGTCTGCGGTATTGGGTGGTATTCCCTGATCTCCATACTGACGCTGCCCCTGCTGAGGACAGCGTATAACGGGAGGCCATTGCCACTGAACGGCGTTTAGTCATACGCCATGCGGTGGGAGACCTCGCTATAGGTGCTGTTTATACATGAAATGATAATGGATGATTGGAGAAACACCAAATTAAGTTGGGCCACGGATTAAATGGACAATCCGAAGTGATGTTGATAAAGTTAACTAGTGAGTCCTCTTTAGACCTTCTTGGGATCTTCCCCTCATGCAAACGTTGCATGGTCGTTCGTCTGGGAACACTCGGGCAGTGGTCCGCATAATCGGGGTGTAGCGCAGCGGTAGCGCGCCTGTTTTGGGAACAGGAGGTCGCTGGTTCGATCCCAGTCACCCCGACCAATAAGTCACCGCATCAACAAGCCATCCATGCACTTGGGTGGCTTGTTTTGTCTAGTCATGATTCTGCGTTTGACAGCTAAGTTGACAGCTACCCACCATGTCGTCAGAGAAAACGGTCGGTCCCGGCAGCAGCACATAGCCATGACACGTTAGGGGAACGTCAAAAGCCTCATATAGGCTGAGTGCGGCATCGTTTGGTGAACCGGACTGCACATGATTTAACTGAGCCGAATATCCGAAACCGCGATCTGCGAATGGACCCCAAACATCACAGCTAGTTGTCCCACTACCGGACAGGTCTGCTGCAAGTAATATGGCGTCACGGGCTCCCAGCATAGACGGGTTTGAGGGTGTCAAAGCCAGTGAGGTGATCAATAGCTTCTCGAAATTGTCCTTCCTGTTAGTGGGGTCAGTACTGGCCATCATTTCGCGAACATCGTATAGGCTCGCAGCCCATATTTCACCGTCATCGTGGACTTCGGGCAGTCCTACAGGAAACCCTCCGTTCAATGTAATCTGCGATATATTTCCGAATTGGCCGTACGTCCACGGGCTGTTATCGTAAGAATGCGACCTTATGCCAATTGTTGAGTTGCCGGTCACGTATTCCCCCATTACTGGATCATCCATCAGCGAGAATGCGAAAGTGTCGCTCCAGCCTTCGCCCATGGCGCCGCTCTGAGCGTTGGAGATAGCATTAGCGTTGCTTGCGCCGCCAACCAGACGGTTTGTCACGCCATGACCGTACTCATGGACAATAACGTCTGGATCAAATGCTGAGTCTGCCCTTCTGGCCGAATCAAAAAGACACATTTGCATGATTGGATTGGATCCATCGGGGAGAGTGACGAAGGTAGCGTTATTCAGTAAATTATGCGCTTTGGCCGTCACTCTGTCGCTCTGAAGTCCGCCTCGGCCGAAGTTATCCTCTTGAAAATTTCCTGCCGCCTCGTCGAAACCGAGAGCGTAAAACCAGCCGTGGGCAACATTTGTCCAGTAGAAAATATTGGTTATAGCGGCACAGCTATCTGGAGGGAAAGTGCCGGAGACCTCCCATTCGTTTGTGAATGGGAAATCTAAATGGCCGCTGGGGTCTGAACAGCTTGTAAATGCAACTCCATCGCCGTTGTAGTCCTCGCCACTAAATACATTATTACCGACGGTGAAATACGAATTGAATGGACTGCCGTGGAAAGTAGCCCAACAGTCCGTTCCACCACTGTAGATTGGCGCGGGGCAGTCTCCTCCGGTTGCGGGATAGCCAGTGAATGACTCGACTGTTCTAGCGTCCAAGTCGGGATTGGGCACTCCCGCGTCAGAACCAGACAGGCTTCGTGGCGCCCTGAAGGCGGTGCCTTCGGGTTCGGTGTCAACGGTCAGGTTCCGCGAATAAAGCAGACTCCCATCCTCTGAACTCATTATAACGTGAAACACATTTCCATCATCTAAATCGGGAACATAGAGGTCCCATGCTAGTTCTGAGTACTCATCAAACGGGAAGTAAATCTGGGTCGGTGAAGGCAAGTCCTTGTAATAGTCTTCTGTTAGTTCGGTTGCCTGAGGACTCCGGCCCGCAGAGGACGCCTTAATCGCCGACCCGCCCAGAGCGTCTTCTGCCACACGCATGGCATTAACAGCGGTGATTTTGTGCGATATGCCGGTTTTGGGACCACCAGCAAATCGAGGAAGGTTTGCCCTCAGAATGCTACCGTCGTCGAGAACGTGCACTTGAGTTTGGCCGCCGAAAACCGGTATTCCGTCGTAGCTCTCTCGGAAAACGAGATGCGTCAGGCCGCCGTTCCCTGTTCGGAATTCCTGCTCGAGGACCAGGTAGGGGGAGCTTGCCTGACTGCTCGATAAACCTTGAAGGCCTTTCTGTGCGTTCAGGAAATCCCGCGCGACGGCCTCAGATTTTCCCGACCTAGGTCCTTGCAGAACCCCTTCTGAATTTAACAATGGCCGTTGGATGAGTCGGCGAGTAGCTCCGCTTCGTTGGCTTACGCGAATATCAAAATTCTCAAGTGGTGTGCGTTCTATTATTTTCGACATTCAGCCCTTTACATTCAGCCCTTTACATTCAGGTCCAGCGCGGACCGGAGATGCCTTATATGAAAAGATATTTTCGCGAACTTAACATAAGTCGAGGAAATTGTATAGACGGAATCCCTGAAACCAAAAATCATGACTGTTACAACGAGTGAAGCGCGGTGCGATGAGCTAGATGCTATTTAGATAGGCCGGAACCTGTACGCTGGTGTGTCGGTGCTAGTGGAGAGTAGACAGGTCAATGCGCTGCCAACGTGCCTACGGGTGCCTCTATAACTCAGGCGGCAAGGGGCGTTGGAGTCACCAGGTAGCATATATCAATTGCGAAGCTGGGACGCGGGTGGCTTCCGAGGCCGCCTGACACTTGCCCTCGCCATGTTTGCTGAGAGCCTAGAAGCAACTGCCATTGAGAGGGTGCGAACCCAAACCTCTGAGCCCAAGCCCGCTACCCCTCCGGCGCAACCTCTGGCGCGTGCACGAACTGGCCACGGCGCAGCCACAGGTCCACGCTGTGCAGACGCAGGGTAACCACATCTCCAGGCAGGACTGAGTTTGGCAGAGCGGCCCTGACCCTGAACGGGTAGTCCACCATATCCAGCATGGCGATAGGACGGTTGGGCTGGTTCTCTAAGACTGTGGCCGCAAACAGGTCGGACATATCGCCATCCTGAATGCCCAGCTTGAGGTACTTCAGGAACCAGTACCTACGCCGATCCTCCTCTATCCTCGATAGCTCTCGCATCTGCATGTCGGCCCGCTGCGCCACCGACGATATCTCGTCCGTCGAGTAGAGAGGCTGGCCTGTGTTGTTTAGGCTCTGGCTTATCTGCCGTTGCATCACGAGATCCGGGTATCGCCGTAGGGGCGACGTGGCCTGGATGTATGCGGCGACTCCCAGCCCGCCGTGGGGCGCTGGTGTTGTGCTAATTTCGGCAGGAGTGAGTCGATGGATAGTGGAGTACCACCTCAGCGCGCCGTTTCCCAACTCAACGCCTGGTGGAAGGTCGGAACCCAGGTCAGTCAGGTCTGGTGCTGTTTGGGAGCGGTATGCCGCCGGTATCTCCCGCTGTTTGCAGAATTCCGCCATCAGCGAGTTGCACAGGATCATGAACTCGGTCACCATCTGCCGCGACGGCGTGGACCTGGGTATCACTCGAACTGTTGGCCTGCTGTTCTCGTCCACCGATATGTTCATCTCCGAGCGTTCCAGGTTCAGCGCACCTGCCTCTTCTCGGCGGGCCCGTACTGCCTTGGAGATGGTATCCAGATGCGATATAACGGAGTGCCATTGGTGCGACGTATCGGATATCGCGGTATCGGCCTCTTCATAGGACAGCGCGGCGTCGTTACGCACAATGCTCGGCGATAGCGACCAGTCGAGTCGCTCCCCTGCGTCGTCGAACCTGATCGTCAGACTCAAGGCGATTCTCGTCTCGCCCTCATTCAGGCTTCCCTTCGAAGTGGAAACCTCTTTCGGGAGCATAGGCACCTTGCGCTCCGGGAGGTACAGCGTTGCCATGCGACGGTCCGCTTCGATGTCCAGCTCGCTGCCGGGCGTAATCAGCGTTCCGGCGTCGGTAATATGGATGCCGACCTTGTATATCCCCGGCGCTTCTACCTCAAGCGAAAGCGCGTCGTCCCTGTCCTCCGTGCCGCTGTCGTCGATGGTCACGGTGGGCACTGATGTCAGTTCCAGTCTGTCAGGCTGGGCCAGTGCCTCGGTGTCGCTGGCTTGGTGGGCCTCTAGGTACGCAGCCTCCGAAAACCCCTCTGGGATGCCGTGCCGCTCCAGCTCAAGGGGCTCGTCGGGCGAGAACACGCCGGTATCGACGAGCAGATCGAAGGCGAGCCGCTGCATGTCGCCGGTAGCTCTTTGCACGCTATCCAGCAGGGACTTGATGACTGGTCCGCGGGTGTAGTTGTCGCCGTGGATGGCGAATCCTCGCAGGTCACGCAACAGCATCTGCTGATGCGGTGATAGGTCAGAGGGCAGTTGGCCGTCAGTCAGAGCCTCAACCAGCACCGCCGCATCATTGGCGTTATTGGCCTCACGCACTCGGCGCTGGCGAATCTCCTCGACAGCAGCTTCTGATCTGGGACTATACACGCCCTTTTCGCTGGTGAAAAAGAGCGTCTCTCGGTCCAGTTGCAGCAGCAAGGCCATACGTTGAGATGCTTCAGCGTTATCGCCCCAGCTTAGCTCCGCCAGGTCCTCCAAGGAGACTGGCCCATCCTCATCACGCACAACCTCCCATAGCTCCTCGATATCTATGGAGCTGGTCAGCGCCTCGGTCTCGGCCTTGAACTTCTCGATGTCAGCGTCGCTGGACGCGATGACACCGGTGGTCAGCACGATTCGCTCCGCCGGTATACGGGCCTCTTTCTTCTGCCTTAGAAGTAGGCGCACCCTGGTCGCTTCTACTTCTAGCACCTTGGCTATGGTTATCTCGCCGCTCAAGCGCGCGGCAACAAGTTCTCCAGATTTCATCGGTTAGTTTGGGGGGCCTCCTGTTTATTCCGAAACCATGTTAACCCAACAAAGGTCGTCCCGTTCGTGCTTACAAGCAAAACCTATGGGAAATCGCCAATGCTAATAGAGGCTAACCCCGTCTCCGTCCCGTGTGGGCCTTGTTAGACTAAAATTATGCATTCTGCGTTAAATACGGATCACATCTGTAGTGGAGGCCAAGCGATATGGGCATGGCCATAACATTTGTCGTCAGCATGATGGCCATACTTACGGTCACATTTACCCTAGGCCAGGACATGATGCAGGCCTTTACGGACTTTTCCGGTACGTGGATTCGCCAGGAGAGCAGGTTGGAAGCGCAGTCTGATACGAGGCTGTCCAGCCCCTTTGGTGCCACGATGGGTGAGTCGTCGACTATTAGTCTCATATTGGTAAATGATGGCGACGAGGTTCTGGGCTGGTTCCGGGACTGGGACCTTATTATCGAGACGCTGCGCCCTAGCACTCCCGGCATAAGTTACCTCACATATACCGAAGACGTTGTACCTGGCGATAACGAATGGACTGTGAGTGGCATATATAGGGACGCCGAAACGCTAACTGACGAGGTCGTTGACCTTGGCATTCTAAATTCTGGTGAGGAGATGATAATCCTTGCCAACCCATCTCCTGCTATCGTCGCCGGTTACTACGACAGGGCAGTGCTAGCAACACCTAACGGCATCTCGACCCAGATAATTTTCAAAGTCAGCGCGTTTCTGTATGTTGCGGATAGAGGTGATGGACTGGTCTACATCTACAAAGACGACGGGACCTACGACAGCGTGGACTTCTTTGATCCGGACAACGACGATGCCAGAGGAATAACCACCGACAACACCAACTTCTGGACCGTCGATGTGGATGACTTGCAGGTTAACAGCTGTCCCCGTTC
>Ga0209089_10001355_pt1 | contig 22324 bp, 18 predicted proteins | sample ArcticOcean_MG_C_FD_187431 | JGI IMG/M metagenome (GOLD analysis project Ga0209089, IMG submission 187431) | Marine microbial communities from western Arctic Ocean - ArcticOcean_MG_CB2_150 (SPAdes) (version 2) | ecosystem: Environmental > Aquatic > Marine > Oceanic | place: Arctic Ocean: Canada... | reverse complement strand
CTTGAATTCCTCGCTGAACGAACGCCGAGTTCGATTGCTTGCCAATTGCTGTTTCTTGCTCATTCAAAGTTCCTCCAAAAATAGTTTACGCTCGAATTCCAGTGTCCACTATTTCTGGGGAACTCCAGGTTGAAATGCCTCAGCGTTATACTCTCTTTCGATTCACGCCCTGTCTAGTCGGGGGGGCGAAACCCTGTTTGAATGACGCACAGGGCCAAACGGTCGTTCCCTTTGGAGTAGGAATACGTCGCCAATCCCAACAATTTGGCCGGTCCGCTTGCGGAATGCGGTTTCAATCTATGGACTACAAATACCGAACGGAAATCTAACCCGAATGAACGATCTGCCCAGAATGCCGATAATCGATTGCCATACGCACGTCTTCTGTTGGGGCGAGAATCCCGATGAGGGATTTCTTTCGCAAAAGACGCGGCGGGCGTGGTTGACCCGGTTGATCATGTATCTCACCGGGCTGAAGCACGAAGCGGGCGATTCGATCAGTAAGAAGATTCGCAATCGGCTGTTGCGGCACGTGCGCACGTCACAGCTCGATGCCGCCGTCGTACTCGCACAGGACGCCGTCTATCGCGAAGACGGATCGCGCAACGATGACGCGACACACTTCTATGTCTCGAACGATTACGTCTTGCAACTGGCCGACGAATGTCCGCAAATTTTAGCCGGCTGTTCCATCAACCCGGTTCGCCGCGACGCCCTGCGGGAACTGGAACGCTGTTACGCCGCCGGTTCGCGGCTCATCAAAGTGCACACGGCCATTCAGGGAGTCGATCCCGGTTTGGCGCGATTCGATTCGTTCTACCGACTGGCGGCCGAACTAGGTGTGGTGCTGATGTTTCACACCGGCTACGAACACTCTTGCACCGTCGTTTCGCAGCAATTCACCGACCCCAAGCGGTTAGCGCGGCCGCTTGATTTCGGCGGGAACGTCATCGCCGCCCACTGTGGTACGTGTGCGTTCTTCGACCGTGAAGATTACTATCCCAACTTCGTCGAGATGATGCACCGCTACGACAACCTGTACGGCGACACGGCGGTGATGGCCAGTTCCGTCCGCTGGACCGCTTTGAGTAAACTCAGCTTGGAAGACGAATCACTGAAAAGCCGCATCCTGCACGGCAGCGATTATCCACTACCGCCGGGGCGACTGCCGTATCTCAAACGGACGGGATTGTTCCCGCCCGAACGACAGAACCCGCTCGATCTCGATCTGAAAATCAAGCAATCGTTCGATTACAGTCCGCATTACGCCAGCCGCGCCGCCGAACTTTTGGGACTGCGAATGGATGACAAAACCATGACACAGCAACTCGTTCCCAAGCTCCAGCTTGGGAACGCCCACACTCGAAGCTCTGCTTCGATCGGTTCACCACACGCCTCCGAGCGAAGCAGAGCTTCGCGATGATGGGGCCAAGTGGTTTCACTCTGGCAGACACTATCGGCTAGAATCCAGCATCACAGCAACGGTCACCAATTCCCACGACGGAGGCTGGGTGTGTCACCCGATGAGATCAGTGCCGGAGCCAGAACGGTTGTCGACGTCGCCGAACATTTCGAACGGCTGAAGCAACGGGCGCGAACACTTGGCGAAGCGGCCGCTTCGAGTCACCGCGGTTACTTCACACCCACCGAAGATGAACAGGCGCGGCATCTGCATGTCTCGTATTGGCAATCGCGAAACGCGCTCATCGAGGTTGTGCTCTCGTTTCACCACGATGAAACACTTTTCGATGAACTGCGGCCCGCCGGCTTTCTCGTCGCCTATGCCGGGGCGTTGGTGCTCGTCGATGCCGCCCGGTTTCTGCGCGAAGCATTCCACGAACGGCACGTTGTTCGCGACAAACTAAACGAGCCTGCCCCGCAGTTCGGCATTCCCGAAGGAACTTACGACCGCGTCCAAAAGTCGCTGACCAGTCCGGTCCATGCCTGGCATCTGTATCATGCGGCCCGATATTTCGAGGAACATGAGGCCGAATTGAAATCGGTGGCGGCCGACGATCAACTCGCCCCGCTGATGGAAATCATCGAACGCCTGCAGGCACGAATTGATGTCAGCATCGGCCGCTACGCGTTGGCCCGAACCCGCGTTCTCACACGAGAGTTGAGAACCACCGTCACCCGCGACCTCTTATTCCGCGCAATATACGGACTGCAGAAAGCGGTCTCGCAACTCATCTCCGACATCTCCACCAAGTCAGACCACAAACCCCAACTGCCCGCCGGTGTCGAAAACGAATTGCGCGGAATCCTCAAACCGGGCGATGTGCTTATCACCCGCAAAGAACACGCGCTAACCAACTATTTCCTCCCCGGTTACTGGCCACACGCCGCGTTGTATCTGGGGAACGAACAACAGTTGACGGCGCTCGGGATCGAAACACACAAGAACGTCGCCCCCCGTTGGCGGCGGTTGCTCGGTCTCGACAAGAAAGAGCCGCACCGCGTGTTGGAAGCGATGAAAGACGGCGTCCGACTTCGCTCGCTGGCATCGCCGTTTGCCTCCGATGCTTTGACCGTGCTGCGGCCGCAACTCAACGAAGCCGACGTCGCCGAAGCACTCTGCCGCGGCATGTTTCACGACGGTAAAGCGTACGATTTCGATTTCGATTTCACGCGGGCCGACCGGCTGGTGTGTACCGAAGTCGTCTATCGCAGTTACGAAAACGTGGGCGGCGTGCAGTTTGAACTCACACCCCGTGCCGGCCGATTGACGCTCGCCGCCGAAGACCTCATCCGCATGGCCTTCGCCCGGCAACACTTCGAACCGCTCGCCGTCTTCGCGCCGTCGCATTCGCCGAAATTGCTGTTGGGCGAAGAAGCGGAAAAAATAATTCGCGCGACGATGGAACCGTCCTAACCATTTAGCCGGCTGGCTTGCCCGCCGTGGTCTGCGCGGCGAAGCGCCACGCCCCGCAAGCGGGGCGGCTAAATAATGTTTACGCTTCCATGTTTCCTTGCACGGTCGCCGTTGACTCTGCAACATCGATCAACTTCTGCACCGCGCCGCTCACCAGATTGTTTTGCACCAGGTTGTCGCGGCTCTTCCCCGTCACGCGAATCGCCTGCTGCATCAAATGTTTCTCGCGGCGGTCGGCGATGCTGTTGCCGGACACGCGGCAGCGCTCGCAGTTGTGCAGTTCGATGCCGCGCACGAAGGGGTCGGTGATTTGACAGTCGCTGACCGCCGTATCACGGCAGCGCACGAGTGCGATGCCGGCCCCGCTCTCCACGTTTCCTGCACCGAGTCGATGGGCAACCAGCCCGGTGATCGTTGACGCATCGCAGTCTTCCAGCCGGACACCATCGCGACGCGGATCGCTGTCCAAGCCGCGCCAACAAATGGTATTTGTTCCCATCGCGATGCCGGTGCAATCGCTTGCCAGCAGCGAGAATTCGTCGCCGTCGTACAGCGTGTTGCCGGTGATTGTGACCCGCGAGACGTGCCACAATTCAATGCCGCGCGTCTGGCTGCCGATGACGTTGCCGGTGATGGAAATCAACACCGCGTTCGCCAATGGCTTGGTTGGTCCGCCCCAGATGCGAATGTTCGCTCCGCCCGGCTGCACGGTTGCCTGAATGGTGTTGCTGGCAATCGTGACTTCGCTGATCTTTCCGGTCGGGGCTTCAAACCAGATTTCAGCACCCGTCGGTTCGTCGTTGGGCGATTTGTCCTCGCCGGGCCGATTGTTGTACTCGATGTCGTTGCCGGTAATCTGCAGGTTGTGAATGTCGCCCTTGTACGAGCGGATGCCCGCCTTCTTGTTGTAGCTGATGTGGTTGCCGCAGATAATCATCTGGTGCAGGTTGCAGTCGTCGAAGAAGACGCCGTACTCGTGGTTGTCGTAAATGTGCGAGTCGGCCAGCAGAAAGTTGCGGTTGCGTTCGACCAGATGAACGCCATGTTGGCAGTTGCGAATCAGCACCCGCGAAATCGTCGCCTGCATCGTCTTTTGCAGTTGAATGCCGATCGCCTCGGGATGCTCGCCGAGAATTTCGACGTCGGTAATCATCGGAAAGCGTTCGTCGTTCCAGGTGTGCGGTTTGACCGAACCGGGATCGGCCGTCCCCTGGTGATCGCCGACAAACCGAATCGCCGGCCCGGCTCCCGCCATCACAATCCGCGACGTCCCCGCTTCACCCCGCACCGCCCCGTAGCCCTGCTTGGTGAGGTCGAACACCAACGGCCGCGTGATCCGGTACGTCCCCTTATTCAACCGCAACACGCCATCGCCCGCCGCCAAAGCATGCTGCAACGCGTCGGTATCATCAGCCTTCCCATCCCCGGCCGCACCAAAGTTGAAGACATTCGCCATCGGTTTGCTTTCGCGTGAGTTGTGTATCTGGGTTGGTTAGTCCTTCAACGTAGAGATGGCGAGCCGCCGGTGTCAACCGGTTGGTAGTTTGATGCACCACACGACACCCGCAAACTCCGAAGCGGTCGCTTGAAAACAGACCGTCGAATGATTCTACTACCGGGATATGGTCGTTTGTGTAGTCGTGTAGCAACGTGTCATTGATGTCGGTTGGTGATTCGCATCAGGCCGAGTCTGACCTACCTCACTTTTTGCGTCCGACTCAGGGAAATAGCCGATGACCGCCAACCGCTTCCTTCTTTCTTCACCTATTGAAATGCTCGACAAGGCGAAAAGAGAGCTGAAAGCGATGGAGGCAGAACTGTCGGCCGATTCCATTTTCAACTGTTTCGTCACCGCCTATCACGTCATGGACTACGTAAAGGCGCTGGGCACTATTTCACAGCCCGCGATTGACGCGATGTACGCGGATGGTAATTTTGATTTGTGCAGGTTCATTTGCAATCGCGGCAAACATCTGAACGTCACGCGAGACCCGAAGAATGTAGCTATTCGTGAGGACGGTGGGTCAGGTTTCTTTGGCTTTGGCCCAATTGGCGGCGGTCCGATGTGTAGTCTCCCTGAGTGGCGGTTCTATTGTGATGACGAGGAGGTTCGCCCGATAGAATTGGCTGAAAAAGTGATAAAGCGCTGGGAACTGTTCTTTGCCACTAACGGCATCACCTGAGTAACGTAGGGTGTGTCAAAGCGCAGCGGCGACGCACCGCGGTGATCGAGATGGCATCGAACTTCACCGACGATTCTGGCGTGCCTGCCATCAGCGCCTTGGACGTTCGCACGTCGTTCGGGCAATCAAGGAAATCCTGGATGACACCGGAATTCCGTCAATTTCGATCGGTTTGATGAAAGACGATCGCGTCGTTTGGACTGCCGCATTTGGTTATTCCAACGCGAAGCTGAAAGTCCCTGCGACCCCAAATACAATTTACAGCACGGGTTCATGCTTAAAACCGATCACTGCGATGGCGATTATGCAGTTGGTCGACAAAGGAAAAATCAAACTGGACGACCCCATCAACAAGTCCCTCGGAAAACATGCTGTCAAGGACTTCTCTGCCAAGGGAACGCCGGTCACATTTCGGCACTTGCTGAGCCATTACTCCGGCCTGACGGTCAAGCACGAAATGGTTCCCCTCTGGGAAAGAAGGCTGCCCAAGTCATTGGAGCAACTCGCGTCTGAGCTGAAATCCGAAGAGCCCCCCGGCAAGAGATTTCAATATTCCAATTCTGGATTCGCCCTGGCAGGTCTGCTGGTCCAGAAGATTTCCGGCATGCCCTACGAGCAGTACATCGTCGAGAACATCCTTCGTCCGGTCGGAATCAGGCAGTCTGGTTTGATCAATCCAACTCCCGAGATGATCGAAGAATTGTCCCTCCCCTATCGACTACAAAACCGGAAAGCTGTTCCAGTGGGTCGGATTCGGTTTGATATCTATCCGGCCGGGGATGCGTATTTGAGCGTTCCTGCAATGTCAAGAATTCTGTTAACGCATCTCAATGGAGGCAAACACAAAGGCGTATCGATTTTAAGCGAAGATTCGGTCAACGAAATGCGAAAACGGCAGTTTGGCGCGAGTGGTTTGGATTTCGGTATCAGAGAGGTGGATGGAGACAAGCTCGTCATGCACGGCGGAGGTGTGCCGGGATACAGCACGAAATTCATTCTTGGTGTGAAGTCCAAGGTCGGCGTGTATATCGCAGCCAATGCGACCAGAGTTCAGCTGCCGAACAGAATTCTGGCGCAACGTGCGATTGATTTGCTTCGCGGTAAGAAACTCGGGACCGGTCTGGTGCGAGAGATTGAGGGGCTCGGAATTGTTCCGGTCGTCGATAAAGAGAGTGGCACTGTTCGCATTACAGACATCTTTCCGAGATCGCCGGCAAGTCGCGCCGGTCTGTCGGCCGGTTTTGCGATTCGGAAAGTGAACGATGTTTCCGTCGCAGGAAAGACTCGCAAAGAGTTCTTCCGTATGATCGCTGGACCGGCAGGCAAGAACATTCGGCTGGAACTCATTCACCCGAATCGACAAGAAACGAAGGCAGTGGACCTGCGGCGCGGGAAGTTTCTGACTCCGAGCTAGTTTTGCGGTCCGGGGACGACAATTTCTTGGGTGTAGAGGGATTTTAATTTCAGAAATGGGCGGATTCCTGATTTTTCGACGCCGTCTGACACAAGGCGGGTACGTCAGCTCATATAACGTAGGTCACTGAAGCCGGACTTGTTTTGGACTCTGCGAGAAAATCACAATGAAAACCATTTTGTTGAGTCTATTGGCCTACAGTCTGATCCTCTGCACGCCGGCGCGGGCTGATTTGGCCAATTGCTTCGTCTTGCGGGGAGGCGATTCGCTGGGACGGGTGGCTGTGAAGAAATTACGGAAGACCATTCATGACGCCTACCAAACGTCGCGCGATTCGGATGTGGATGTGATGTTCTTGCTGGAAATCGATAAGCGGACACGGCCGAAAGGTGGATACACGATTCGCAAGGCCAGTCTTGTTCTCGGCGAGAGTTGGACCATTCAAGGTTGCAGAATTTCTGCCAGCGATCTGAAAGGGATGCAGAACGGCGTTGCCGAGATTTGCAAAGCGATGAAGAAAGGCAGCGTCCTGCGATTAAAGACAGGTCCCCGCAAGGGACTGCTGGCCAAACCGCTGTATGATAAATGACGAAGGGACTGTTTCACCGACCTGCGCCTGCCCCGCTTTTTTCTTCGAATCAATGTGTCGTCATCGACAACTCGTTAGGCGGTCGCGGACTTCGAGCGTGTTCTTAAGTAACGCACGTCAGGCTGAAGCCTGATTTGCGTTCTCGTTCAGTCGATGTGATGTCATGAAACATGCGGAATTCGGAATCGCCTAATGTGTTGTTGGTGCGTTGATGTTGGTGATGCAGCTTGGCGTCATTGCTGCCGTACTCCTTGGCATCACGGATAATCAAGGGATTATTTATGCACTGACTATTCCACTTGCCACCTATGCCGTGGGAGTTCCGCTTGGTCTCGTATTGGCAGTGATCGGCTTCTTCCAGCCGAACCGAAAACGCACATATGCAAAATTGGGCTCGTGTCTTTCACTTGCGGGACCAATCCTCTTTCTGCTGTTTCTCTTGGTTATTACGTCGTTTCGGTGATGGATCGTCTGGGCGCTCACGTTGGTCGATCCCAGCGACTCCGACGCTCACCCGCAACATTCGCCCGCTTTTCCAATGACGAATCTTCCCACCAGAAAAGTTGCCCGCACAGTCGTGATCGATGCTGACAATGCGATTCTTCTGGTTGCTTATTCGCGATCAAAGTTAATGGAAGGAAGCGAGGTCTTTTGGGTCCCGCCTGGCGGTGCTCTGGAGCCAGGGGAGGATCATCGGGCGGCTGCGCAGAGGGAGCTTTTCGAAGAGACGGGATTGACCGCTTCAATAGGTCCCCACATCTGGACCAGTCAATTTGAACTTGAAGTCCACGGTAGTCGGTTTAAGCAAACCGAACACTACTTCCTGGTGAGGATCCAACAGAGCCGTCCCGCTGTGGCAAACCGAAGCCCGGAGGCGATTGTTGAGGTGCGCTGGTGGTCGATTTCCGAGTTGCTTGCAACCACCGACACCATGTTTCCTCGGGGGTTCCGCGTGCATCTGCCCGCAATTGTCGCAGGCGAAGTTCCGCAGTTACCCATCGAGATGTCGTCATGATTTTCTGCGTCAGTCGCGTTGGCCGACCCCAGCCACCCTTCACCGAGCTGACCTCACTCCCTATTCCTTGAGCAGCTTCTCAATCCGTTTTTTCATGAGGATCTGGCCGCCGTTGTCGTTCCAATCCAATTCGCCGTAGTGCCAGTAACGGACGTACCCTTTCTTGTCGATCAGATAAACGCTGGGCCACATGGAATTGCCCCACGCGTTCCAGTTGGACTTGTCGTTGTCGATGATGATCGGGAATTTCAGGTCGTCCTTTTCGGCCTTCTCTCGCACGCTGTCTTTGTTTTTTTCGGATGACGTTTCCGGTGTGTGAACACCAATGATTGTCAGCCCGTTCTTCGAGAAGCTCTTGTCCCAATCCCTGTACCAGGGATAATTGCGAATGCAGTTAATTCACTGGAAGGCATAAAAATGAACTGCAACCACTTGGCCTTCCAGGTTTGAAAGCTTCAGAGGCTTCGAGTTGACCCAGCTCCCAGTCTGTTTCAATTCCGGTGCTTTGAAGGCGATCCCGGTTCCCATCTTTGACGTATCGACCGATCGGCCGATCATCGACATCCAGCGGCTCCGCTGTGTTCTGGTCAAGTGAGAGAGGATCGTTGACTTCTCGTCACTGCGAATTCGAGCGGATTTCCTGCTGAGCGATCTTCGCGTCGATTCTTTCGCGGCGGCGTTCAATTGAGTCTGGATATCGGCCAGGGACTTGGCCGTTTCGTCGATCGTCTTCTGGATCTTCGATTTCTGTTCTTCGGTGACGTTGAGTTGTTTGGCGACAGTAGAACTGAGAATTGCCCTGGGTCCTTGAATCTGGAGCACAATTTGTTTCAGCCTCAGTTGCGCTGATGGTGACAGAATGCCGGCAAGTCCTGCCTCTGCCTGCGTGACCAGTTGCAACACCACGCGGGTTCCGTCTTCGAACGACTTATTGCGAGTCGACCAAAGCGGTCCGTCGATTTTGTCGGTGACCTTACGGATCGAGTCGATCTGTGTATCGCTCAGCCGTAGTTCGCGGTGAAGATCGTCATCGCGAATTACGAAAAGGTAAGTGCTGGCAATGGCAGAATCCTGCCGGTTGGCTTTCTGTTTCTCCTGTTTGTCTTCCTGCGCTGGCGAGATGGAAACAGCAGCCAGACAGACGATCACGGCGAGCGCGAACACGATGCGTGCCGACATGACGGAATGTGATGCGTGTTTCATGCGATCAAAACCTGCGTCGGAAGATGACTGGAGCATCGAAAGGAAGAGAGTGCGTGCCACAGCCGACGACTGCCGACAGAGAACGTGTTCCAGAGGACTTAAGCCCTCGCCATCTTACATCCCCCCGAACGATTCAAACAACAGCAGGTTCCGGTTTCGACTGGATAACTGGATGCAAAGCGGAGTCCGCCGAGGGCATTCCTGGTGCTTCCAATCGATTGAGTTCCCAAAAGCAATCCCAATGATTCGACAAGGACTGCCTTGCAAGAACAGGACGATTATTGATGATAAAATGTTCCAGGGAGTTCCGCCGCGATACGCCCCAGTCCCCCTTTCGTTGACTTTGGCATTAACCAGCAGAGACAACCATGCAAAAACTCGCCGTGTTGTTGTGTGTTGCGGGCGTTTACATCGCTGTGTTCTTGTTGGGCGACAATGTGCCACGTACAAAATCGGCGGCGTTGGTTGATGCGCGGGCCGTGCCAACGGATGCGGTGCTGCAGGAGATGCACGATCTGCGAGCGGAACTGACGCGACTGAAATTGAAGCTCCGCTACTACGAGTCGGTCACCGAGCGCGAACCGACACATCGAATTGAACATCAAGCGGAGCAGGGCAAACTGAACGAGCAAATTGTTGCAATTCACATCCGGTTAGAAACGATTCGCGAAACCGAATTGCCGGGATTTGAACGTGTTACTGCCTATGCGGCTCTCGACTGTTCGGAAGAAGAGTCGTACGCAGTCGTCTTATATCCCTCAGCGGCTGCACGGATCGAGAAGGATGAGTTACTGCTGTTCCATGCGGGTGACATCTACCGCACGTCCGGCGAATTCACACCACTGAAAACGACCGGTGTCGGCTTTTTCTTTCGGCCCGATCGTGAAATTGCAGCGAACAAGAAATTTCGTGTGTTCTGTATTCAGGATGCCTCCGAAGAGATCGAAAACGTAAAGAGCGGCTTCATGCCCGACTCCGACCGCGCACGTAAACCCCATCGCGCGTACGAAACGGAAGTGACGATTTCCAATCGCGGCTGACCGAATTCATTCTTCCGACGTTGGTCAATACCGCTTGACGAAAAATCTCAGATGTCTACGTCGCCAAATCTGAGACGGACATGCAGGCGCGACTCCTCGACATGCGCGTCAAGAATGGCGACTTGTAGAGGTTGTTAGAAGCGTGGTGGGAAAATGAGTTCGTTTCCGGATGCGGTGGGACCGACGATTTCCTTGCGCTTCGGTGTCCGCGATTGGGGAATCGGCGTGGCGGGGCCGGGAGCGTCGTCAATCGAATTGAAGTGCCGGGGCAGTTTCGACGGCAGTGGCGGGATTTGCATGTCCGGCGTCATGGGGTTGTCGGCGGGCGACTCGCTGGGAGCGGGAATCGATGGTTGTTGGTTTGACAGAATGCGTTGGCTGGGCGCAAATGCGGATGCCCGGTAGATGCCGCCGTTGTGTCGCTGTGCGACCGTGTCGAGATTGTACATCCAGCGATAACGCTCGACGCGCGGCGCGTGGTACGGAAGATGGTCGGTCTCTTCGATGAACATCGCCGGTGTACCCAGCGTGTTGTAGTCGGCCCAAAGGCGACAGGTTCTCAGCGGGCTGCGGTAGACGCAGCCGGAGCCGCAAAGGAGTACGGCGAAGCCGATGAGCAATAGAGATTGTGAACGGTTGATTGTCATGGTTCACGATTCAAATGACAAATGGCTTCTCTGAAGGGACCGCAGCATCGCTTTTTGATTGATCGACGTGTAGATGGCATGGGCTTGACGCGTGACGATTGGAATTGGTCGGCAGTGACAACTGGCCGTAACAAGTGGCGACGGCGGGCATCAGACTTTGCGCAGTTTGCGCGACCGGACACGAGACCGTCCAACGATTCCTACGACACGTCATCAACCAACGGTTGCCGGTTCCAGCAATTGTCGCGCTTGGGCGGCGGATGTATCGACTGCCAGATTCAATTCGACGCTCCATTTGCCATCGGCGGGGGCCATGAATTCCCAGTGCGGCATAACCATGCAGCTTTGATGAACGAGTTCAAAGCCGCCTTCCGATTGGCTGATGGTTTGAATGGGAAAGGTCCAGAAGCCGGCCGGCTGCGACGATTCGACGGCAACATCGACACCCAGCCATTCGTCAACCAGTCCAATTCGCGTGGTCTCTGCGAGCGATTGTACCGCTTCGAGGCGGCCCAGTTGCCGACCGTCGGCATCGTAGTAATAACGGTCGTCGTTATTCGCAGCCATGCCCGCGAAGTTGAATTCCACGCCGAAATGCAATGGCACGTTGGCTGGCAGATTGCTCAACTGGTATGTGACCTTGAGGTGACAGCCGCGACTGGAATCGAGCCGCACCGACTTTTCCACGCACAGTTGTTGGTACGGACCGACGCGGCCTTCGCGCGTCATCGAGGCTTCGACCCATTCGTCCGATCGCCTCAGGCGGGACTCGTAAACGCCGGTGACAAAGTCGCCCACTTCTCCGCCGCCCGCCTGAAATGCTTCGAGACTCAGTCCGGGCTGCAGGAAGTGATCGACCAGCGCTTTGCGGGGCCAGTTATCGTAGGCGAGTTTTTTGTCGAGGTCGGGCTGCTTGAAACGGACCATGTCGTGAATGCTGGCCACGTTGTTTTCGTCGTCGCCGTTGCCGTCGCGTTGGCGTTGTCCTGCTTCGATGACTTTCTGGTGATACGGTTCGGGCCGGCGGTTGAGCGTTGCCAGCAGGTTATGCTTTGTGCTGCGAATGTCCAATTCATAAAGATGCCCGCCGCGCGACGGCGCGAGATACGCCACCAGCCGTTCGCCAGCAATGCGGATTTCCTTGCGGGCATCGAGGTTGAAATCGGCGGCATCGATTTGCGTCCAGCGATCGGTGCGCTCCGCTGCGGCTTCCAATGCGGTGTCGGCCGCAATCAAATGACGGTAAATAGCGTCGCGCAAATGCGGTAAGTAAAGCCCGCCGAACGCGCCGTGCCAATACGTGCAGTTGCATTGGCCGCGGTACAATTCCAGTTTCGCCCGCTGTAACGCTTCGAGTTGATCGGGGCTGTTTTCGGCTTGCAGCATCTCATCGATCCGCCCACTCAATTCGAGCATGCGGACATACATTTCATTGGCCTCGGGGTACTTCACACGGAAGTTACGCCAGAAGCCCCCTTTAATGAAATCCAACGCCCCCCGCCATTCGGGACTCTCTTCGAGCCGATGTGTCAGTTCGAGGTACCGCGATTGCCGTTCGGTGGGTAGCGCCCACTCGGTCATCTCGCGGTAGCTGCAATCGGGTAGATAGCAGGTACCCAACGGCGAGACGTTATCGACTGCATTGGCCAAGGTGACAACTTGCAGCCAATCGCGATTGTCGCACAGCGTTTGGAGAAAACGGCGGAGCCAGCCCTCTTCGTAAACGTGTTTCTTCGTGCCGGGCCAGGTGCCGAATTTTTCGCCGTCATCACCGAAGGTCACAATCGTACCCGGTGCCTTTTCGGCGATGCTGCATAGATAATCGATGGTGGCCTGCGGTTCCTGGAAGGGGATGGTGTACCGCAGGCGTTCGCTGCCGGGAAAGATTTTGAGCAGCTGTCCTTCATCTTCGCACAAATAGTAGCCGTGCAATTGATCTTCGTTCAGTCCGGCATTACGGAAATGGTAGTCGTCCAGTACGGTGTACTCGATTCCCGCCTCGGCAACGTCGGCTGCAAACGAAGGTTCCCAGACGCGCTCGGGAACCCACATTCCGCGAACGGGGCCGCCGAACAGGCCGTCGAGGTACTTGCCATACGCGGTGATTTGGCCGATGCGATCGCGGCGAGGGATGCCGGCGAGAATTGGCTCGTAGAACGGTCCGCCGACGATCTCGATCTGCCCGCGTTCAATCAGCGATCGCAGTCGATCGATATATTCCGGATGCGCATCGACGATCCATTCCAACAAGCTACCCGATGTGTGCAGCGAGATGGCAACCTCGGGAAACTCGTCGAGGACGTCGAGAAACGGTGCGTAGCTGTCCTGGTACGCCGCCTCAAACACCCCGTCGAAATTTCCGACGGGCTGATGATTATGCAGGACCAAAGCGAGCCTGATGCCCACGGTCATGGAAAGAGTCCTTTCTCTCCGGGGAGGAAACGGTTAGCCGCTATGGTGGTTGAGTGTCGATCGAGGGTGATCATTTTACCGGCGACCACATGTTTGTTTTTCCCGAACTGATATTCAATTGCTACGAAGCCGCAGCGGATATTTTCGACGGCTGTTCGATGTCCACTTCAATATCACGCAGGAACTCAGCCGCTTCTTCGGGCATAACCGGGTTGATGTAGAATCCACTGCCCCACTCAAAGCCAGCGACACGCGTCAGTCGGGGAAAAATTTCAATGTGCCAACGATAATGCGGAAGATCTGTTGAGTCGAAGGGAGCAGAATGAAGCACATAGTTGTACGGCGGGTCATCGAGTGCCGTCCTCAGCTTGCACAGAACTGTCTTCATCACCATGCCCAGTTCTTCAATCCCCTGCCGCGGTATGTTTTCGTAATGGCTGGAATGTTGTTTGGGCACAATCCAGGTTTCGAAAGGAAAGCGACTGGCGAAGGGGCAGAATACCACAAAGCCGGGTGTATCCAGCACGATGCGGCTGCCGTTGGCAAGTTCCTGCTGAATCATGTCGTCGTAAATGCAACGACCCCGAAAATTGTAAAACTCCAGCGAACCGGCCATCTCTTCCCAAACGGTAATGGGAACCACCGAAGAGACGATTAGCTGTGAATGACTGTGCTCCAGCGAAGCGCCGGCGGCGGCGCCTTTGTTTTTGAAGATGAGTCCGTGCACCAATCGCGGATCTCGCTTGAGATCGACCAGCCGGTCTCGGTAAGCCCAGAGGACTTCGCGAATGTTATCGACGCTGAGTTCGGCCATGTTCGTTTCACGGTGTGGGCATTCGATAACCACCTCGTGCGCACCGACGCCGTTCATCAGGTCGTACATACCGTCGCCGCGTTTGTCGATGTTGCCTTCGATCTGAAGCGCCGGAAATTTATTCGGAACGACGCGCACGCGCCACCCCGGACCATTCGGTTCGGTTCCTGGCTCGCGGTAAGCCAGGATTTCCGGGGGTGTCGATTCTTCGTTCCCCTCCATGAACGGATCGAACCGGTCGGTACTCGTTTTGAATTCGTGGGTGAAATCTTCCGGCCGCTTGGCGCGATCGGGGGCGATTATCACCCAGCGGCCTACGATGGGGTCCTTACGCAACTCCGGCATGCTGTTCTGTCCTGGCTGTCAAGGAATCGGCGTGATTGCCGATTCGCTGTCTTCATTGTCATGATCCCGCCGGACGCTGCCGGCGGGCTTTGTTATCGTCCATTTTCGAATGTCAGAATGTCGTCATTCAGCATTCATCATTCAGCGTTCTATCATGCCTGCCACATCATTAGCTCGAAATCGGGCGAGGGAACCGACAGTTCGAGATTTCCCTCCTGCGGTGCACGATCGATGCTTTGCTCGTCGGCGATTGCCTCGACGTGCATTTGAATCGGGTCGTCTGTGCCGACGCGCAAGTCGGAGAAACCGACACTCACTTCGAGAATCGAATCGCAAGCCGCCTCAACCTCCGCTTTGGCAACCGCGCGGCCTTTTCGGTACAGCTTTCCACTGACCTGACGCTTCCGGAACCCGGTGAGTCGGATTTCAGTGGCTGCCGGTTCGAGAAATCGCACGCGAACTTCGTCCAGTTGATCCAGATCGTCGGTTGCGTCTCCGAGCGTATCGATGCGAATCAACAATCGTTCGACGTCGAACCCAAAATAGATTTCGCGTAACAGTTGGTCGGTAACGATCGTCATCGTTCCTCGCTCGTTGCCGCTCTCGTAGTGGCCGGCACAAATCCACTCGAAGTAACTGTGTCGTCCATCGACTTTCACCGGCAGGAAACCTGTCGGTTGTGAATGAATGGCACGCTGCACGGCACTGGTAATTGGTTGGTTCAACGCCGAGGGACACGCTGCATCTAACAAGGTATAAACATTCTGCAAATGCTTGCGAAACAGTTGGTCGAACAGCGCGTCTTGCGCCGACGAGTGATCGTCGCCGAACCACCAGAACCAGTCGCTTCCTTCGGCAATGAACAATTCATCCCAGGCTTTCGCGAGTACATCGGCGGCAGCTTTTCCGTCCGCTTCCGTCTGTTTCAGAAACTCGCGGGTCTGATGCAGCAGATCCCACGCAGAATTGTCTTCGTGGTGTCCGATCCAGATCGCAAAGTTATGCGAGATCCAACTGCCCGCGAACAGATGACTGATGCGGTCAGTCGCTGGATGTTCCTGCAGATAGTCGATAATGCGCGCCGGCTGGATCGATTTGTGATCGGCACAACGGCGATAAAGGTTTCGCAGAAAATCGACGCCGCCGTCTGCAAAGTATTCCCAACAATTCTCGCCGTCGAGGATGATCGGCACCAGCGCGGGGCGGCCGGCATTGTTCGGCTCGACTGCACGGGCAATCCCTTCGACACGCCCCAGCAAATCGTTGACCGCATGTTCGGCCGAGCTGCGCTGGTAGTGAAAACCAATGAGATCGCTGAGCGCGTGGTCGCGGAAGACGATTTGCAGCCGATCTTCGCCATCGGAAATCTGCCACGGTCGGAACAGCATTTCCGGATGACGCATGTGGCCGTTCCCGTCGCGGGAAATCCAGCCGTTGGTCGATTCCGCCAGAATTTCCTCATCAGTCGCGATCCACTCAATCCCGGCATCGGCAATCGCCGCAATGATCTCATGCGAAACAGATCCTTCCGACGGCCACATTCCTCGTGGGGCGGACCCAAACTGTTCCTTATGAAAGGCGACGGCCCGCTGGATATGCAGGACGGCATCGTCGCGGTACGAGTCGAGATTCTTCGGAAGCGGACACTGCGGCATCGCCTGTCGCGCGCTGCGTTTGTCCCATAATAATGGCAGAATGGGATGGAAGAACGGCGTGGTGGTTAATTCCACCTGCCCGCCTTCCGAGAGTTCACGATGCAGCGGAATGACCTGCCGGACGATGTCGAGTTGTTTGTCGAGCAGCCAGCTTTTTTCGTCTTCACTCCAGTTGCGACCCTTCTCGCGAAACGCCTTCAGTTCGCTGTCTTGCTCGAAGGCAATTTCGTGCATCCACGTCAGGTTGCTCCAGATTTGCAGATCGCGAATGTCGCGAGTGGAGAATCTCGGAGCCGCCTTATCGACCGCATCGACACCCAGCCCGCGTTTCAAATACAGTTCGTAATAGCGGGAGTGGGGGCGAATCATGTTATCGACACTCGCCATGAAAAAATGGTCGAGCAGATAATGCATGTCGGTTTCCGACAGACTGTCGGCCGCCATTCGCGACACATCGAGATGCCGATCGCTGCCATCGTGTTTCGTGTAGCGATCGAGTTGCACCAGCAGGCTGGGAACCAGGTTGATCGTACAACGGAACTCGGGCACTTCCTTAATGTGCATCGCCATCCCGTAGTAATCCTTGGTGCCGTGCAGGCGAACCCACGGCATCAGCGTCTGACCGGAGACGTCGTCGGGATAATACGGCTGATGTTGATGCCAGAAGAAGGCGAGTGATACGGGTTGCATAGGGCGTTCGCGTCCGGATGGAGTTTTAGAACTCTGTTGAATCGTGTGCGTTGTGCCTTGTTCCCAAGCCGAAACTTGGGAACAAGTTATATTTCGCTCGCACGGTGGTAAGCCGTCAAATATTCCGAAGCGCTGCGTTTCCAGGACCAGTCTTGCTGCATTCCGGCTTGTACGAGTTTCATCCACTCGTCGTGGTCGGAATAGCTGCGAACCGCACGCTGCATTTGATCGAGCAGCGCGTCGCTTTCGTAGTTGTCAAAGCAGAAACCGGTCGCGGTTCCTGCCTCCAGATTTTCGCCGCTGGCATCGATGACCGAATCGGCCAGCCCTCCCACACGGCGAACGATCGGCACCGTGCCGTACATCTGGCTATACATCTGGTTTAAGCCGCATGGTTCGTAGCGGCTCGGCATCAGAAAAATGTCGGCACCCGCCTCAATTCGGCGCGCCAGCGCATCGTCGAATCCAATTGTCGTTGCAATTTTCTCGGGGTGCCTTCGGGCCGCATCGCTTAAGAAGTCTTCATAGCGCGCATCTCCCGTACCCAGAAACGTCATCTGCATATCGAGTCCGATGACTCGATCGACGCAATCGACGGTGAGATCGAGACCCTTCTGATCGGTCAGCCGCGAGATCATTCCGAACAGTGGAACGTCGGCGCGGACGGGCAGGCCTTGCTGTTCCTGCAGGTTGCTTTTGCAAGCCCCCTTTGCACGTTTCAGGGCGTTGAACTCGCCGCTTCGCGGTGGCGCGTAATTCTCGGCGAGCGCCCGATCAGTTTCCGGGTTCCAGACGTCGGTATCGACGCCGTTCAGAATGCCGACGAGACGGTCGCCCTTTTCCTGCAACACGCCGTGCAGACCGCAACCAAATTCTTCGGTCTGAATTTCCTGCGAATAAGTCGGACTGACCGTCGTTGCAATATCGCAGAAGACGATGCCCGTTTTCAGCAGATTGATGTCGCCGTAGTATTCCATTTCCCTGGTGTTGAAGTGCTTCCAGTCGATGCCGGTCAAGGCCATGTCCCAATGCCAGAACTGCCCCTGAAAGGCCATGTTGTGGATGGTGAAGATGGAAGCCGTTTTCTCGAAGCCGGCGACCTGTCCATACTCCAATTTCAACAGAGCAGGAATCAGCCCCGTCTGCCAATCGTTCGCGTGAACAATGTCGGGCCGGATGTCCAGCCGTTGCGCTGCTGCGAGAACGGCGCGGCTGAAGAATACAAACCGTTCGCAATTGTCGGAAAAGTCCTCGCCGTTCTCCTGATACAGCCCGGGCCGGTCGAAATAATCGGGCTGATCGATCAATAGCACGTTGACGTCGCTGTCGGCGAGTGACGACTTCAGAATTTTGCCGACAACGCGTTTCGGGCCAACCTGTATTTCGAGCGTTTCTCCCGTCGGCTCGATGTCGGCGTCCAAACCGCTTTGCTTCTGAATCGACTGGGGATAATGGGGGAGAACCAGCCAGACTTCATGGCCGGCTCGCGCCAACGATTTCGATAAGGCTGTGGCAACATCCGCCAGACCGCCCGTTTTTGCAAACGGGACCGCCTCCGAACTCGCCATGACGATTCTCATCCGTGCCGCCCTTTCGCCACTCGTTGGCGAACCCCATTCGGTATCACCACAAGCCGACTGCTGCCCACTGCCCACCGTTTGCTGTCAAACGGGGCAATCTGCATCCGTGCCGATAAAGTTATCCTATACCTTCCGCTTTGCCAATACGTCACAATCGGAATTATCGGCATCCTCGGTTACCGGCTCCAGTCGGGGGCGGGGAAGTTCCGGCGGTTCGGAGGAAGATTCCGCAATCGATGGGCCAAGTCGCGTGTTCGCTGAGCGCCAATCACCTGCGATGCAACGCATCGCAGCAACAAATGCGGCCCCTTTCAGCGAACGATCACACGATCACCATCAATCGTTAGCCGCCCGGCGGCAAACAGCCGAATCGCCTCGGGGTATGCCTCGCACTCGGCACCAAACACGCGGGCCGCCAACTCGTCGGCCGTGTCGCCTGCTTCCACCGGAACGGTTTGCTGCAGAATGATCGGCCCGTGATCGTACTGATTGTCGGCGAAATGAATCGTGCAGCCGCTGACTTTCACGCCGCGGGCAATCGCCTCGTCGTGGACCCGATGTCCATACATGCCCTTGCCGCAAAACGCGGGAATCAACGCCGGGTGAATATTCATCACCCGGCAATCAAAGTCGGCGGGGATTTCGAGCAGCGAGAGAAAGCCGGCAAACGTCACCAGATCGACCTTTGCCTCGCGCAGCACCTCGAACACCCGTGCGCTGAACTCCGCGACCGTTGCGAACGAACGGCGGGGAACAACTTCGCAGTGCAGTCCGGCTTCTTGTGCCCGCGCGATTCCTGCGCAGTCGGATCGGCTGGCAATTACGACGGCAACTTCTGCGTTCAACGTTCCATTGGCAATCTGCTCGACGAAGTTCACCAACGTCGTGCCACCACCGGAGATGAGGGCACCCAGCCGAATCGGCCGGTCGAACGGTTCACCAACGGGGCAGATGACTGACATGTGACCGTTATTAATGAATTCGTACTCGAAACGGTAGGGGTACAGAGGTCAAAGATCAGGAGTCAGTTGCATTGATTGCATTTCTGATCGCCGACATCTGATCTCCGGCATCTGATTCTCTGTCACGCGGTTGAAGTTCTGCCATCGTCTGCCGAACTTTCTTCCTCTGGATCACGATTGCCGTGATCTCGAAAGTCTGTTTCTTCGACGGTTTCAATCTGATCGAACGACGGCTCGCGCGTTCCTGCCGACCCTTCGATCTGTTTGAGGTCGTGTATTGTGACCGTCTGTTGCCCCGTTGACAATTGACGTTGAAACTGCCGGTCTTCGCGTTTGATTCTCCACAACACGTAGATCATGCCGACGACGAGGGCAGCGATGAATGGAAGCACGTAGATGGCCGACAGCAGCTTTCTCTCGGCCGGTTTCGGTTGCCATTCAACCTGCTGCGCCAGCAACATGGGAACAAACCGTTCGGTGTCCTGTGCCTCGTAGACGTACATTTTGAAGAAATATCCGGTGACCGAAACCGACTCGTCCAGTCGTTCGCCCTCCTCGCGTGTCTTGTCCAACAGCCCGGGCGGCAAGGACGTGCAAATGGCGACGGTGGGGTGTGCCTGAGAGTCTTCGGTGTAGAACCAGATTTCATAAAGCGTTCCCAGGTCGTAGCGAATCTTGTCATCGACGGGCGACTTGGTGATTTGCCGCACTCGCCCCCGCAAGGTCATCAGTTGACCGTTGTAGGCAACGTGATCGTTGATGACGACATCGGCGTACGTTGGAAACAGAGTGGGTTTTTCGCGGTACCGGAGGTACATGGCCAACTTGCGTCGCTTCTTCCGATCGGCATCATCCAACTGTCGTTGATATTCCGCCTTCTCTTCAGGATGACTTTCGAGATGCCGTTTCGCGCGAGCGGTTCGCCGTTCGTGCTCGCCTTCCGCCTCGATTCGATAGCGTTCGATTCGCGCTCGCAGGTTTTTCTTTGCCTGCTGCTTCTGTTCGCCGTAATCGCCGTCGCGGGCATGCTGCAAAATTCGGTAGTACAAATCGCGTTCGGCGTTGATCCATTTTCGTTTCTTGTGGCGTACAATGCCGTCCCACAGCGCGGGATTAATCACCACCTGCCCCGTTTGAATCTTCGGCTGGAATTCCACACGCTCGGCGACAATCAACGGGGCATACGCGGGGCGGCCGGTTTGTTTGTCGTCGTACTCAACCAGCTTCAGGAACCGTCCGACAACCGAAACGTCGTCGATGACGCCGCCTGAAGTGGGCCAGTTGTCCGGCAAATTGAGAAAGCAGACTTCCACCGGACTGGAATCGCCCTCCTCAACATACAGCCGCAGTCGGCGGTAACGGGTGATGTTGTCGTCGTTCGGCAGCGCGGGCATTTCGCCGGCGAGGCGGGTGTAGCCGCGAATTTCGATTAGTTGGCCGCGATAGAAGTCGGTCGCGCGCAACAAGTCTTCGACGAGGAATTCCGAATCGGAACGGTTGGCGAACTCCGCCATCTTCTGGCGACGGTCGCCCACCAACTTTCGTGCAGCCGATTTTCGTTCGGCCAACGGAATCGAGCGGCTTTCACCCAGAAGACGAAAGATCAACTTTTCTTCTTCGTCGGTGTTCCCCCGTGTCCGATCTTCGACAACGTCGAACAGCGATACGGCCGGTTCGTTCTTCGGTTCGGCACCGTTGTTGCCAGCGGCTTGCTGGGCCACGCCGGTCGAAGTGACCAGCAGCAGCGCAATCGCCCCGATGAATTTCACTTGGATAAATCGTAATCGCAACATATCAAGACTCGAATGACGCACCGCAAAGCCCACGGGCTGCAGCCCGTGGAATCAAAAGATTGGACACATCTCCCTCCCTTATTCTTCCGCCAATTGGCCGCCGTGTCGAGGGAATCTCCGGTGGAATGGACAAACAGCGTCGAATCCGGACCGACAAGCGAGATTCACCGCAGTCCGCCGACTTGCAGCTGTTGATTCCTCATACGAATCGCCGGTTTTCCCCACGTTGACAGAATAGGCCGTTTCCCTATAATTCCCCCGTTACCGAATAGATAACCCGGGTCGGCCGTGCGGCAGTCTTTTGCCACCGGTTCGTTTACTCAGATCGTTGCAATCGCTGTCAGCAGAGGGGAAGTGCCATTATGGCTGAGAATGTCATGGAGTTTACCGACGACAATTTCGAGGGAGAGGTCATCAAGGCCGATCAGCCGGTCCTCGTCGATTTCTGGGCACCGTGGTGCGGTCCCTGTAAAATGCTGACGCCGGTCATTGAAGAATTGGCAGCCGATTACGACGGCCGCGTTCGCGTCGGCAAGGTGAACACCGATGAGAATCCGCAGACCGCCAGCGGACACAGCATTAGCGCGATCCCAACTGTGATGTTGTTCAAGGGCGGCGAAGTCGTTGATCGATTTGTCGGTGTGACGCCCAAAGATAAGTTTGCAGCCTCGCTGGACAGTCACCTTTCTTGACGCCAGAGATCAGAGGTCAGGAATCAGAGGTCAGTATAAGTATGGATTCGACTGATCTCTGACTTCTTTCTCCATTTCGGCGTCCGGTATTCAAGGCTTGTGCATCGGCCGCGCCACTACCATCTGTCTGCTCGCCCTGGGAAAGGAATCCCGTCATGAGCGAGACGAATCAAACTCCCGGTTCAAAACAGCGTCAAACCAAGGCGGCTGGCGATCAAATTCCGGCTGGTCCCGGAGTCCCGCTCGGTTCGTCTCTCGGCGGCGATCACCGTCTCGACGAGCCGCATGGTCCCGCTGCGCCGGAAAACCCCGTTGCGCCGAAAGACAATGCGGAACAACCGGTCGCCCCAAAACAGTCGGCGACTGAACCTACACCGCCGCCACCCGATGCTCAACCGCTGGGAACGCCGAGCGT
>Ga0209089_10001354_pt1 | contig 22326 bp, 14 predicted proteins | sample ArcticOcean_MG_C_FD_187431 | JGI IMG/M metagenome (GOLD analysis project Ga0209089, IMG submission 187431) | Marine microbial communities from western Arctic Ocean - ArcticOcean_MG_CB2_150 (SPAdes) (version 2) | ecosystem: Environmental > Aquatic > Marine > Oceanic | place: Arctic Ocean: Canada... | reverse complement strand
TATAACAGCTAAAGCCCAAACCTTATCTGGTTTTGTTTACGACATAAATGGAACGCCCCTCCCCTCTTCAACAGTAATCGTAGATGGATCAATTGGAGTCTTTTGTGATTACAACGGTCACTATGAAATAACAGCGCTTTCATTAGGCAAGCACTCTATAGAATTTAGTTTTATAGGCTACCTGAAAAAAACATTAGAAATAAATATAACAAAAGGCGAAAATAATTTAAACGCCAGACTGAAAGAGGATGCTGTAATGATTAACGATGTTGTCGTTGTGGGATACGGTGTCCAGCGCAGGAAAGAGGTTACGGGGTCAATTGTGAAAATTGACGCGAAGAAGATAACAGCAGTGCAGACACCCTCTTTCGAGGCAGCCCTTCAAGGTCAAGCCGCGGGAGTACAGGTAAGTCAAAGCTCAGGAGCAGCCGGAGCCGGATCTCTAATAAGAATTCGTGGTGTGGCCTCTATCTCTGGGTCTGGAGACCCACTCGTCGTTGTAGATGGAATTCCTATCACTCAAGAGTACTTCTTAAATAGGCGTGCTGGCTATGGAGGCGGGTTTAACAACAACCCACTTGCAAGCATTAATCCTAACGATATTGCATCTGTCGAAATCCTTAAGGACGCTGCTGCAACTGGTATTTATGGCTCCAGAGGAGCGAACGGAGTAATCTTAATCACAACGAAGAGAGGAACAAGCAAAACCTCGTTTGAATACAGTTCTCGAATTGGATTCTCTAAGGTAGCCTCGAGGCCCAACATGATGAATACCGAGGAGTACCTAACTATCAGACAGGAAGCATGGGAAAACGATGGGGGAACGGGATATGTTTGGCTTCCTCACATGAGTTCATCTACTGACAGCCCAGAATCTAGAAAGGCGGCTTACCTCAGAGCTGTTCAGACAAATACAGACTGGGTAGATGAGACCATAGGAACTGGGATGAAGAATGCGCATAGCTTCGGCGCTCGCACTGGTGGTGATAAGTGGAGTATGTACTCCGGATTCGCATACGATGATAACGAGAGCTACATGCTGGGAAACAGCTACACAAGGATAAGTGGGCGGATTAACCTAGATGTGGATATTGCGCCTTGGGCAAAATTACTTTTCTCAGGTTCTATGTCTGAGGGTAGAAACCAAAGGGTAAGTATGGCCTGGAGCGGAGGGTTAGGGCGCGCTATGTCCCAAGCCCTTCCATACATGCCAGTTCGTTATGAAAACGACACTCTTGTAAATGGAGTGAGTTACGAGTCTGGAGATTTCTATCAATGGAATACCAACTGGAATATGGTCGCTGAGAGAGAGATGAAAAAATGGAGATCGACTGAAAACAGAACATTCACAAATGCACAGTTAATCCTCACCCCTCTTCAAGATCTTCATGTAAAATTCACTGGCGGGTTCGATAGAATGCTCGTGGAGGAAGACATGTGGGAGCCTGAGGCTTTCAACAACTACTTAGACCAAGGAAACCTGTACAGCAACACCATTCTGAATTGGAACGTAGGAGTTACAGCTGATTATCGTTACGAAATAGACGATACCCAGGCGCTTACATTTCTTGTAGGGTCTGAATACCAAAGAGCAGACAACTTTTCCTGGGACTATTATTTCCCCAACTCACCTTCACCTGTTTATTCAAGCGATTCATTACAATCATTACTCGATACAGCGGATAGAAGAGTGAACCTGCCTACTCAACACAGTTTCTTATCTTACTTCAGCAGAATAAACTACTCGCTAGAGGACAGATACTTTTTTCAAGCTACTATGAGGGTAGATGGCTCATCGAGGTTTGGGCGTAATAGCAGATATGGATTCTTCCCTGCTGTTTCTGCAGGATGGGTGATTAGCGATGAAAACTGGTTTAATTGTAAGAATATTAGCTTTTTAAAGATGAGGTCTAGCGTGGGTAAAACAGGGGCTGCGAACATTCCCGACTATGCAAGGTTTGGGACATATAGTCCTACAAACAATGGAATAACGTACGCAGGAGACAGCATCCTATACCCCATCCAGCCAGCGAATCCTGACCTTAAATGGGAGTCCACAAGAACTATTGATGGCTCAGTGGAAATAGGTCTACTTCAGGATAGATTGGTGTTGGAAGTAGGGGCTTACCACAAATGGTCAACGGATGTGCTTATGAACGTTAGTGTTCCAGCTTCTACAGGATTCACAAACTATTGGGATAACGTTGGAACGGTAATGAATAGGGGTATGGAGCTGAGCATCAAGAGCTATAACACCACAGGAAGACTGGGCTGGGTTACCGAACTGAACGTGTCTAAGAACTACAACGAACTTATTGATATAGGTGAGTATACTCCAGATGCAATTTCTGGAGGTTCTAACGATTCAAGAGTAATTGTAGGCCGCCCAATAGGATCTTTCTACTTAGTCGAGCACAGCCATATTGATGCTGAAACTGGTCTCCCCGTTTATATCGACCTTGAAGGAAATGAAACTTTCGAGTATTCGAACGATATCCGGAAGTACGTGGGTGACGGCCTCCCTGACTTTATAGGAGGTATGACTAACTCCTTTACTTATGGGAATTGGGATTTAACAGCTCTTGTTTCTTTCTCTGTGGGAGCTAAGATTTTTGATTCTTCGGCCAAACGCCAACTCGGTGTAGTTAGTGATTGGAATATGAGAACTGAGCTTTTCGACAGATGGCAGCAACCAGGTGATGAAGCCACTTACCCTAGACTTACTTTAGACGAGACGACATACAGCTTGCCATCGGGTTTCCCTTGGTGGAATACAAGTTTGTTTATTTACGACGCGTCCTACATGCGACTGCGCAACCTAACCCTCGGATATAACGTCCCAGGTAAGAATGAAATCCGACTTGCAGTAAATGCAACTAACGTTTTTACCATCACGAACTTTCCAGGGTTAGATCCAGAAGTAGTTCGCGATTTTGAAAACGCTCAGGACAGAAATATGAGCGCTAACGTCACCTACCTTACTCCTCCTCAGGAAAGGGCTTTTACTTTCTCAATCACAGCTAATTTTTAAGATTATGAAAACGACAACTTTCTTATTAGCGATTTCGCTCTCTCTTATTTCATGTGATAGACTCCTTGTTTTCGAACCTGGAGAAGTAATCCTTGCCGAAGATGCTATCTCAACCACTGATGATCTTCAGAGACTACTTATCTCAACATACGACGTGCTCGGGAATCTCTACGACGGCAGAGTTCAAATTGTAAACGAACTCAGAGGAGATAATCTCGCAGAACCTGACAACAATAATGACTACAAAGCCGTGTACAATAGGGAAACAACATTTTTCACTGGAATTAATGGTGGGATTTACACGGATTTCTACTACGCGATATATAGGTCTAATGTAGTACTTGGAAGCTTCGATTTGGTTGAGGACATAACACCTGTGGATAGAACAAGAATAACAGCGGAAGCAAGATTTGTAAGGGCAGTTTGCCACTTGGGCGCTGTGAAGATGTTTGCTCAGCCTTTCGGATATACATCTGATAATTCTCACTTGGGCATTCCTCTTAGGCTTGAAGCGTCACAAGACCCCTTACCTAGAGCTCCGGTAGGAGAAGTTTACTCAGCAATCATTGATGACTTTAATTATGCCGCTGAACATCTACCTTCTTCGAATGGGGCTTACGCCACATCAGATGCCGCGAATGGGTACCTTGCTCATATGCACTTCTTGATGCAAGACTGGATGGAAACAGTTAGTTACTGTGATGCAATTATATCTAGCGGGCATTATGCATTAGACACAGATTTAAATAGATTTGAGTCTGGCATAACGAACGTTGAGACAATATTCGGGATACAGAGCTTTATGGATTCTGATTTGCTGGAAGACGCTACTTTTGTTGATTTCCGTTGTGAGAGTCTTAGGGACAACTATCGTTCTGACAACAATCCTACTCCACAACTTACTTTCTCTATTGACTTTATAAATTGGTGGAATGGACTTGGAGAGGGTTCCGGAGATGCCAGATCTGATTGGTTCACCTCTGGTGAGCGGAATTTCTGCAACAGGTTTAACGGCCTTGACGTTTTCAACGTTCCCTTAATCCACCTAACAGGAATAATGCTCATCCGAGCTGAAGCTCTTTCTGAGTTAAATGAGAATTTCAGCTCTGCAATCGCTGATATTAATTCAATTAGATCTCGCGCTAACGCTTCTTTACTAAGTGAAAGTGCAGATGCTACATTAATTCGTAATGCTGCGAGAATAGATTACAGGAAAGAAACCCTGTGTGAAGGAACTTGGGTCGAGCAACTCCAAAGGCGTGGAACCATGGGAGAAGACATAACCATTAGAGGAGGTTCTTGGGATTGTCCTGGAATGGCTCTTCAGTTTTCAAATACTGAAAATACTGTATCGGGATTTGTGTTAAACCCCGAAGGAGGATGCCTATAAAACTTTAAAACATGAAGAACTTCATTAAAAACACTATAATTAAGGTATTGCTAGTGGTTTTAGTTGCACCCACTGGATGTAAGCCTGAACCGCAAGGGGAGCTTGGCGAGCCCTTTGACAAAGTCGCGGGCATGTTAGGCACTTGGCAGCTAAACACATTTATCCAAACAGATTTAAATAATCCCATCAAAGAGCAAAGGGATTTAACTTACTTTTTCGACGATGGAATCGTCACCCCTATGCAGATCACCTTTAACGAAGACAGAAGCTATAATAGCTCATTAGAGATAGGGCGCAACTACTTCGGGGAGCAAGGAGTTTGGGGGTTCGATGATGACAATCACCCCAGCTATATCATATTAGAGACTACGCTTTCGGACGGAACTCCGAGTGACACATTGCAATATGAGTTAGGATCGGTAATCAGACCGTTCGACAATACTATGACTATCGAATATGACAGACTGTGCGGTGAAGGGCCTACCGCATCAAGCACAGTTCTTTATTCAATCAATTTTAATAGAATAAATTAAATCGCCATGAAGAATTTATTAAAACTATTAGGCTTACTCTTATTGACCTTTAGTCTTACAAACTCTATCTATGGTCAGGTCGGGTATATACAACCCTCTCCTACTTCTCCAGATGATGTGGTAACGCTTTTTATAGATATAAACCAAAGCCAAGACGGTCTTCAAAACAATGCCCTAAGTGCTATGTTAGATGTAATGTCTGATACGACACACGTATATCTATGGGCATGGAATCCGTCTTCGCCTATGGCAGGAAATGGAGAGTGGACGGCGTCGAATGAGGCGATGAGACTTAATCGGATTGGGCCTAAATTATATTCTATGACTTTCGTTCCTACGGAGTTTTTTGATATCGAGGGAGCCGAGCTTTATGCCAGTGGGATTTCATGCCTAGCTAAACTTAAGGACGGCTCGCCCATCGATGGGTTCGAAGGTGAACCCAAGACGGAGGATTTATATATACCTATAGTGCCGAAATTATGTGACGAAGTTATATGTGTATTTCCCGAAGTTCGTCGTGCTGATGATTTTCTAAGTATTACTTACGATAACACGCAAGAATCGTACGAAGGGCTTCAAAATATGGGTGGGGAAGATTGTTATTTATGGATGGCGGCGAAGCTACTTGATGGGACAAATTTAATTTACATAGATGAAGCCCTCGTGACCTCAACCCCTGAACTTCAAATGACTTCTATCGATGATGGAACACCTGAAACAACGGGCAAGTTTAGGATTACCATTATCCCCGAGGATCTATTCGCACCCATGATGACTCCAGAAATGGCAGGAATAGATTATCTTATTTGTTACATCTTAAGGCCAGGATTTTCCTATCCTCCAGGACCACCTAATTACTACATAAATCTTCCTATTCTAACTTGTGAGTAATATCTAAGAATGAAAACTACTCGAATCTTCCTTATAGCTTCTTTAAGTTTTGTAGCCATTGCGCTCTCTAATTGCTCAAGCACAACAACAAATCACGAGCAAACATCATCTGAGACATTAACAGAGGTTGTAAAAAAGCTTCGTGAAGGAGATGGTTGGAGTACGTGGGGACCCACACTTCCTATACAGTTAGAATCAAATTCAACGAGACTTAACTTAAAAGACTACTTACTATATGGGGAGCGAGTGGATTCAGTAGTGTATTTCAATGAGATGAGCCATCCTGAAAGGATTCACTTCAATAGTTATAATGATGCAATAATATCGAAACAGCCCACAAATGGAATCGGGTTGCTTTCACTATACGTAAAGCATGGATCAAACTCTGCTCAAAGAAATATCCTAGTATTCGCTTCTGAGATGCAGGAGATTACAATTAAAACTAATGGTGGCAGAATATCTAAGGCGAAAAGTGTTCATTTAGCCGGATCTATGAACGGCTGGAGTTCTTGGAAAACCCCACTTGAGAAAGGGGAAAACGGGAATTGGTCTGTGACTTTAAACTTGCCTTTAGGGAACCATTCATACCAAATAATAACAGACAATGCATGGGGATTAGACCCCGTCAACAGTGACTCTATACCCAACGGGCTAGGCGGATGGAATTCACTTATAGAAGTATCCCAAGCTTCATTGCCCCCTGTTATTAAAGTTGCTATCGCGGAAGATGCCGATATCGAAATTGAAGGAGATTATGGAGTTGACGTTTGGTGCATATGGGAAGATCTATTCATAGCTAAAATTGAGCTAGGTCTTCTTAGTAATGCCACTTTAAATATTCCCAATTCCGCAAAGTCATTGCGAAGGTCACACCTGAGGTTATTTCCTGTAAATAATGGTGTGAGAGGACCAGAGATATTAATTCCACTTGAATATGGAGAACCTATTGTTTCCACCGAGGACTTAGATAGAAGGGATTGGCACGCAATGGTCATGTACTTCTTGATGATAGATAGGTTTAACAATGGAATGCCCGACAATGATAGTCCTGTTGATGATAAGGATATCATGCCCATTGCAAATCACAAAGGAGGAGATCTCACAGGGGTGGCTTTAAAAATTGTAGATGGATATTTAGGGAGACTAGGAGTAAATACGGTTTGGCTAAGTCCTATTACTATGAATGCAAAAGGGGCTTGGGGGTACTGGTCTGATCCACGTACTTCTGTTTCAAGTAAATTCTCAAGTTTTCATGGATATTGGCCCATAAGCAATACAGTGATAGACCCAGCTTTCGGTTCTAGAGCGGAGTTTAATGGATTTGTAGATTTCGCACATTCAGCAGATATGAACGTAATCTTAGACTACGTAGCGAATCACGTCCATGAGGACCACCCCATATACAAAAAACACCCTGACTGGGCTACAGACCTTTACCTGCCAGACGGGTCTATGAATATCGAACGATGGGACGATCACAGACTCACCACTTGGTTCGACACCTTCCTCCCTACCTTGGATCTCTCACGACCGGAAGTGTACTCAGCTATGACAGACTCGGCAATGTGGTGGGTGGAGAACTCCGCGGTTGATGGCTTTAGGCACGATGCAACGAAGCATATTCCTGAAGTGTTTTGGCGTACTCTTACGATGAAAATGAAAGTTCTGAATCGCACACGTGGACGCCGCCTTTTCCAAATTGGGGAGACTTATGGCAGCCCGACTTTGATAAGGAGCTACATTTCTTCGGGTATGTTAGACGCTCAATTCGACTTCAACCACTACGATGCCGCTGTAGCTGCACTCGCCTTTGATGATGGGTCGTTTGAAAATCTTGCTTCCACCGCTCGCGAGTCTTTGAAATCTTATGGAGCTCATAACCTTATGGGAAATATCACAGGAAACCAAGATCGCATCCGCTTTACTTCGCTTGCGGACGGAGGCGTAGTCCCTGAAGGGAATGGGAAATTTGAGGGTTGGACACAAGACATTAAACACGTAAAGGGTGGCGGCGGTTTCGAGAAAATGAGAATGCTTATGTCTTATCTCATGGCTATGCCTGGCATTCCGTGCATTTATTACGGAGACGAAATAGCTGATGTGGGCGGGAATGACCCCGACAATAGACGAGTTATGAGGTTTAATGACCTGTCTATTGAAGAGGGAAATACTCTTTCTTGGACTTCTGAGTGGGTTAAGCTTCGCCGATCGAGGATGTCTTTACTTTATGGTTCTTGCAATATCGAAGCGCTTTCCCATACTCTTCTTAAAATAACCAGAGAGTACCTAGGTGAAGAAAGTGTTGTTTACATTAATAAATCTAAAGAGTCTGTTGAGGTAAATGCAGATGGGAAATCTGTTTGTGCAGGAAAAGCTGAAGATTTACAGAGCGGAATGATAATGATTCCTTCACAATCGGCAATTTGTCTTGGAGATTAGTGGAGTAAATATGAAACTTAAGGTATGTCACTCGTAAATTGCAAACCAATTGAAACCTGCAATTAACATGAAACACCTACTTATAGTCATTATATCAGTCCTCACATTGGGACTATCTTCAACAAACTCTATTGCTCAAGACACTTGGGATATTGAAGGAACAATTTTAACGGAATACGATTTAGTCACTGGACTACAGTTGCCGTGGGAGATTTTGTGGGGGCCGGATGATATGATTTGGTCTACTACAAGACCGGGAGATGTCTTTAGAATTAATCCTGAAACGGGAGCTTACACCAACGTCTTAAACCTAACAGTTATTGGAAATGGTGGTTCTGAACCTGGACTATTAGGAATGGCCATGCACCCAGACTGGGATAACACTCCTAAAGTTTTCTTAGTATACAACACTGGAACAAACTCAAACATTACGGAAAGACTGAGTGTATTTGATTGGAATGGCTCACAGCTAGTTGACGAGGAGATACTTCTTACAATCGATGGCGGAGGAATCCACAACGGCTCGAGACTACTTATACTTCCAGATAACACGCTTCTAATGAGTACTGGAGATACAGGAGATGGTGGTGCTTCGTCACAGAACCTGAATTCAGATAACGGCAAAATGCTAAGAATAAATCTTGACGGTTCAGTGCCTGATGATAATCCTTGGCCGGGAAGCTATGTCTACAGCTGGGGGCATAGAAATAGCCAGGGACTATGCTTGGGAGCTGATGGTACGATTTATAGCTCAGAGCATGGCCAAAGTAATTGGGATGAATTTAACATTATAGAAGCAGGAAGAAACTATGGTTGGCCTGAAGTTGAAGGGACTTGTGGCGGCGCATCGGAGGAAGCCTTTTGTGAGGAATTCAATGTAAGAGAACCTCTAAGATCTTGGGCTCCTTGTATTGCCGTTAACGGAATTGAATATTACGATCATCCAGCTATTCCAGCATGGAATCACAGCGTACTTCTTTCTGTAATGGGAGGATTTAATGACCCGAACAAGAGACTTAGCATTCTTCACTTAAGCGAAGATGGTTTAGAAGTTGTATCTGAAGACCAATACTTCTCAGAATTCAACCAAAGGGTGAGAGACATTTGCGTAAACCCCAATACTGGCGCTTTATATATGGCGCTTAACGGACCTTCTTACCCAGGGTGGGGGCCTAATATTATCAAGGAATTCAGACCAGGAGTTAACGATGGAATATCCACTATTGCATCAGAATTAGCAGATGCCTTAATTTACCCTAACCCAACGTCTGACATTGTAAATATTGAAGTTTCCAAAGCACTTCTAGGTGGAGAATATAAAATCATCGACTACAGCGGACGTACCGTAAATACAGGAACTATAACTTCATCTATTGTAACAATAAACGTATCTGATGTGGCTCGCGGATCTTACTACTTGCACATTCAAAATGGTAAGGAAACAATTACACGAACATTCGTTCTTAAGTAGATTATGGGTAAATATCTTTTAGCTCTTGCAGTACTTTTTACTGCAGGTCATAACTCTATTAACCTTTCAGCCCAAACAGTTTTAGAGACCGTACAAGTCGAAGCCTACCGATTAAGCACGCCTGAAGCTTTAATTACAGGAGCTTTACACATTGTCGATTCAGCGACTATACACAGTTTTGCTGCTTCCGATTTAAGCAATGCCTTAAATAGTATTCCTGGTGTAAAGATGGAAACCCGAGGCGACGGAGGATCGAGAAGACTCCACGTACGCGGATCAGCTCTGCGCTCACCTTACTCAGTCAGAAACACAATGCTTTTTTATGATGGTTTCGTTCTAACTGAGGCAGATGGCAACTCGCCATTAGAATGGATAGACCCCGATCTTGTGCAATCTTTAAGTCTAGTGTCAGGACCTGCTGCAGCATCATTCGGTGGAGCTTATGGAGGCGCATTAAATATTTATACACCTAGCTTCACAAAGTCTGCAACTCACGCATGGGTGCATGCTCAAGCGGGGACGACAGGAAATAGCGACCTGGGTATTAACACACGCATTTCGTCTGGAGTTGACATAGGATTTGAAAATATGGGTGTGAGCATCTCAGCAATAATGACTGACAACCCTGGATATAGAACGTGGGAGTGGAATAACAAGACTCAGTTAAATTTACGATTTAAGTACTTCGACAAAACAGGAGGAATTCACTCAATTCTTGCTGGACACTATGATGGAGCCTGGGCTTTACCTGGAGCAATCAAACAATCACAAGTTGACACACTCCCTACAGCTTCACCTGGAGCGGACTACAATGCTCATGTGGCTCGACTCAGAGATATTGCTGGATATAAATTCGAAAAGACTTTTAACGGCGGTTGGGAATTATCGACTTCCCTGCTAGGTCGCTTCACATCTAAGACTAACCCATACGGGACCTCACAGTTCTATAAGGGATACAAAGAAGAATCTGGATCGGGCTACAGTCTACTCGCTTCTGCTGGTAAGAGAATTCACGAAGGCAATGTATGGTCTTTAGACTTTGAAATGACTGTTATGCACCTTGACGATAAAATTCATATCACCGAGTTGGAATCTGAACCTTCTCCCCTCACCGTGATTATTCCGATGCGTTACGATCTGACAATGAATGCGCAGCAAAATTTTGTAAGCACCAGTTGGGTTGCTACTCGCAGCAACAACTTCCGCATTGAAGGCCAAATAGGTCTAAGCAATCGCTCTCGAACAATTTCAGGCTCACTTTATACAGATAATATCTCAACACCTCATTTTAGCGAAATAGCTCTCAACACTATTCTTCCTAGAATTGGAGTAAGTTGGGAAGTCGCTTCCGGATACTCTCTATTTGCTCAAGCAAGCACAGGGTTTAGTGACCCCACTGCCTTCGAACTCGTAAACCCAGAGGATGGACAAATCAGCGACCTAGATAGCGAGTCAGCTATAGGAATGGAAATGGGATTTCGTGCTAGACTTTCTGACCAAGTCAAGATTGGTTTTACCGCTTATCAATCGAGTGTTAATTCAGCAATTCTACAAGTTGTTCAAGAAAACGACGCTATAGCTTTCGCTAACATAGATGGCGGGCTTGTTATGAGTGGTTTAGAGCTTGAAATTGATTATCTAATATCTGATCAAATTAGCATCAGAGCATATGGATCACAGACACTTCATCACTTCGGAGAAGGAACAGATCACGCAGGCAATTCACTGCCAGGATCTCCTCTCATATCTGGGGGTGTTCAATTAAACTCTAATTACTCTTGGGGAACTGCTCGTTTAAATACGCGTCACATAGGTGAGACACCTCTTAACAATGAGGGTAGTAGCGATATGGATGCATATAGCGTTATAGATGCTTCCGTGAGTATAAACCTACCATACGATATGAGTTTAGAACTTGGAGCTCGAAACATCTTAGATGCTGAATACTCTGCTTGGCCACAATTAAATGGGGTTTATGGGAAATTCTATAACCCCGCTCCACCAAGGACAGCTTACCTCTCTATTCGCTGGAGAATCTGAGCAATAGATGTGTCGATTAGTTTACAACAATCTCTACTCGGCGGTTAAGAGCTTTGCCTTCTATCGTAGCGTTAGTACTAATGGGAACTTGATCTCCTCGTCCTGAACTACATAAACGATCCGCAGAAATTCCTGATGTTAGGAGGAAATCTACTACTGACTCTGCCCTATCCTCGCTGAGTTGATGATTTGCTTTAGCGGAACCTATATTGTCAGTGTGTCCAACTATTTCAACTGAAGTAGTTGGGTTAGAATTTAACCATGAGGCTAGAAGGACTAAGTCTGTTTGGTATCCAAGTTCGAGAATAGCACTGCCAGAATTGAAGCGTACAGCGCTCAGAGATAAAGTTGCACCTGTATCTATCGTCTTTAAACGCACCTCGACATGAAGACTTTTGTTGTGCGAATCAATGGTAAACATCTCAGCTATGTTAAACATATACCCCTCACAAGAGACCTCAAAACTGTAGCGCCCCTTAACGGGAAGTGGGAGGATGAATCCATCAAGTGATGTCTTTACAGAAGTTAGTACTGACCCTGTGTTGATGTCAACTAAATTTACTGAAGCAACTAAAGGTTTGCCTGTCAAATTATCGACTACAATGCCCGACAATGCATTTACAGAAATAGGACGAGCCTCTGGAGGCAACTCTACACGTAGAAGATCCAAATCTCCTGCAGTGTTTGATCTATCTGATGCGAAAATGGCAAAAACTCCGTCAGGCTCCACCATTAGACTATTCTCGTCATTGTGAGTGTTTAATGGATAGCCTAGATTCTCTGGCTTTCCCCATTCACCATTGCTCTGCTTTCTCGAAACGAAAATATCTAAGCCACCTAATCCTGGGTGGCCATTGGAACTGAAATAGATGGTTTTCCCATCCGGGTGTAGGAATGGTGACTCTTCTTCATAAGGTGTGTTTATTTTCCCCGTCAAAGGGAAAGCTTTACCCCAAACTCTGTCTTCTCCTCGTACTGACCCAAACAAATCGCTCCCCTTACCCCTAACGTGAAGTGCTCTTGCAAAAACTAAAAAATTTCCGTCTGAAGAAAGTGTAGGTTGGCTTTCCCAAGAATTTGAGTTGGGCGCACCGATATTCTCACCTAAAGACCAATATCCCGATTGAGTATCGTAATGACTCTCAAATAAATCGCAACTTCCAGCTCCCACTCTATCCCCAAACCCGTCTCTTGGGGTTGCACAAGAAGTGAAGATTAAAGTCTTTCCATCGCCAGAAATACTTGACGCACCTTCATTGAATAGAGTGTTAATTCCTTTCAAGGGACCGACTTCATGCCAAGCATCATCAATTAATGAAGAGCTGAAAAATTCTTCTTGGCCAGTGGGGTTATTCCTACTTTGAATAAGTCTAGTAAAGACAATCTTTTTGCCAGAGAGCTCCATAGTTGGAAAATACTCCGGCCTAATGCTATTTACATCTCCTTCTAAAGGTTTTATAATGTAACTAGACATTGGGGCTTTAATAGCCTTTACAGAAAACTCTAGCCCTGCCCTTACCCACTTATACTGTTTTAATTCCCGATGCTTTTTCACTACCATATCTAAAGCGGTTATTCCAGAATAATAATCTCCAGATATCCAACAAAGCTCTGCCAGCTCTAACCAGCCTCTCTTGTATAAAGAATCGTCTATATTCAATGCCCTTTTTAGTTCAATAATAGCAATTGAATCTTGAGAGAGATCACGATGAGTTTGGGCTAAAAGAAACCAAGCTAGCGCGTAGTTAGGTGATTTATTCACCGCTTTATCTAATTCGGTTATTGTCTGCGAAAAATCCCTAACAGCATACGCCTCCAAAGCTTTTTCATACGACCGCTGTGCACTTCGAGAAACTTGCGCCGTAACTTCCTCACTTGTTAGGCTGACAACTATCGCGGATAACACCGTCAAAAACAAATTTAATTTTCTCACGCTACGAATTTATGAAAAGAATTGGCCTGCTTTCCGATACACATAGTTTCCTTGATGAAAGAGTTAAAAAACACCTGAAAGATTGTGATGAAATATGGCACGCAGGAGATATTGGGAATATTGAAGTTACAGATGAACTTGCAAAAATCGCTCCACTTCGTGCGGTGTACGGAAACATTGACGGTGCAGAATTGCGTTCGACATTTTGTGAAAACCTACATTTCACTATTGAAGGACTGATAGTTTTCATAACTCACATAGGCGGTCGACCACCTCGATTCACTCCTGTAATTTTATCTAATCTTCAAGCCATTAAACCTAATGTATTTATTTGTGGACACTCACATATACTTATAGCACAATTTTGTCCATCGTTTGGCGGTTTACACTTGAACCCAGGGGCAGCAGGAATTTATGGTATTCATAAAGTTAGAACCTTAATGCGCTTTGATATTTCACAATCTGGTGTTTCTAACTTAGAAGTAGTGGAAATTAAAAAGTAGTGTGTTTTGAATAATAAGTAGTATCTTTGTCAAGTCCTCTAACAAGGATGCAGGATGTTTAGCGGCAACGAAATAAGATTGGCCGGACATCATTTCCCAAATAGAATTTTATTTCCCCCCCTGATGTACGACATCCTAGAACTAAACGGCAAGAAGGTCGGCGAACTTCGAGAAATAGCTTCAAAACTAGAAGTTAAAAGAGTAGATAAACTCAAGAAACAAGACCTAGTTTATTCAATTTTAGATGAGCAAGCACTGCTTAATACTAGTAAGAAGGATAACAAAAAGCCATATAAAAAGACTGGGTCTTCAAAAGCTCCAGCAAAAAGACCTACTGAAAAAGAATCTGATTCTGATTCAAAGGCTACAACCAAACGAGTGCCACGTGATTCAAGTGAAAAGCGTAAGCCTAGGGATAACCGCAACTCAAAAACTGCTGAACGCACCTCTGGTGATAGCTTAAGAGATCGTCGCAGCAAAAGACGTAAAGACGAAGACACTATCGATTCTGTCAAATCTAGCGACGAAAATCAAACTGAAAAAAGTTCTGATGACAAGCGCAACGACAGACGTGATGACAAGCGCGACAACAGACGTGAAGACAAGCGCGACAACAGGCGTGATGACAAACGTGATGACAAACGTGGCGACAAACGTGACGACAAACGCGACGACAAACGTGACGACAAACGTGACGACAAACGTGACGACAAACGTGACGACAAACGTGACGACAAACGCGACAATAAGCGCGACGACAGACGCGACGACAAACGTGACGACAGACGTGACAACAAACGCGACGACGACAGAAAGGCTCGTAACGAAAGAGCAGACAGAAACAACCCTAACCAAAATCGCAACCGTAATAGGCAAGATAAGTTCCTAAGTGAGCCAGAAGAGCACGGTTACAATTTCGACAATATTGTTGAAATAGAAGGCGTATTGGAGGTTCAGCCAGAGGGCCATGCTATTCTAAGATCTGCCGACTACAACTACCTCAACTCTCCAGACGACGTTTATGTTGCGTCTAAGCAGATGAAACAGTTTTCTATCCAAAACGGAGATACAGTAGTGGCTGGCATTCGCCCCCCTCGTATTGGAGAAAAGTTCTACCCACTGATAAGTGTTAAATCGGTAAACGGCAGATCACTCGAGTGGATTAGAGACAGAGTTCCTTTTAAATACCTAACGCCACTATTTCCTCAGGAAAAGTTCAATTTAAGTACTGCTCGCGGAAGTATTTCAATGCGTTTGATGGACCTCTTCTCTCCTATCGGTAAAGGCCAAAGGGGCATGCTTGTTTCCCAGCCTAAAACTGGTAAAACGACATTATTAAAGGACCTAGCCAACTCTATCTCAATAAACCATCCAGAAGTCTACTTAATCATTTTATTGATTGATGAAAGACCTGAGGAGGTTACAGATATGAAGAGAAGTGTGAATGGGGAAGTTATCGCTTCAACTTTTGACGAACCAGCGGATAGACACGTACGTATAGCTAACCTCGTTTTAGAGAAAGCGAAGCGAATGGTAGAATGCGGACATGATGTTTGTATACTTCTCGATTCTATTACTCGCTTAGCTCGTGCATATAACACAGTTAGCCCATCATCTGGAAAAATACTTTCTGGTGGAGTTGAAGCCAGCGCTTTACAAAAACCTAAACGCTTCTTCGGAGCAGCAAGAAACATCGAAAATGGTGGGTCTCTATCAATTATTGCTACTGCACTAGTTGACACTGGCTCTAAAATGGATGAAGTAATTTTCGAAGAGTTTAAAGGAACAGGTAATATGGAGCTTATGCTCGATAGAAAAATAGCCAATCGAAGAATCTACCCAGCTATAGATATCCAGTCATCAGGAACTCGTCGCGAAGACCTACTTTTAGATAAGGAAACTCTACAAAGAATTTGGATTCTAAGAAAGCACCTTGCAGATATGAACCCTGTAGAAGCTATGGAGTTTGTTAAGGGCCGCATTGAATCGTCTAGCAACAACGAGGAATTCCTAAATTCTATGAACGGGTAATAAATCGTGAAAAACAACCTCGTAATTATACTCGCCACACTAGTGGGGTGGATACTTTTTAAGTACTTCCTTGTAGGCAACGTATCATTTGAGCAGTCTTTCAAGTACGGCTTTATGTTTCATGCAACGGCGCTTATGACATACGCTGTCCTAGCAACATATAACGGCATACGTACCCTCAAACCCACTCCCGATTTCCTTGACGGATTTAAGCACGTAGCGAAAACTGTCGTGGGGTACGCTGTTGGGGCGACTGCAGTTGTTGGACTTTGGCATCATGTGATTATGAAGGATGCAACTCGCGCTCGCTTCAGATCAGTATTAGATACAATCTCAACCACTTACTCCTCAGAAGAAGAGTATTTAAACCATATCGCTGAGAGCAACCTACCCAATGATGCTAGCCTCTCAGAATGGATACTATCTCAGCAAGAGGGGGTAGAAATATTCTACGCTGCGAAGACACAAATTTCCCTAACATTAATGGTATATCTTCTTACAGGAATTTTTATTTCCTTTGTAGCAAGTTTACTTTGGACAAAAGTTTGGGTAATGCCGCAACAAAATACTGGCAAATCTCGTTAACTTAGTTATTATGAGGAAAATATTACTACTTTTTATCGCTTTAGGGCTTTTGACTCTCACGTCTTTTGCCCAAACAGGCCGTAAAAATCTTGCCTCCTTCGATAACAAGCCCTACCACTTCGGTTTTATCATATCAGGTAATACATCCGATTTCTTGTTTGACTTAAAGCAAGATTCTACATTTGCTACTGGCCTTTACGGAATAGCGAACACCCCTCAAGGCGGATTCAACCTCGCCCTTCTCGCATCTCTCAATCTTGGGCGCCATCTTAAACTAAGATTCATACCTGGATTAAGCTTTCAGGATAGAGGGTTAAACTACACATTTGCCCAGGGTTCATCTCCTAACCCTGCGAATACAAATGCTATACTCAGAAGGACGGAATCGGTAAACCTTGACATTCCACTAGTTCTTAAAATCCGAACTGACAGGTTAGCAAATTTTGCAGCTTACTCGCTTATAGGAATTAAATTCAGTCGGGATATGCAATCTCAAGAAGATGTAAACCAACAACTTCAAAGCGATGATATCCTTCGAATTCAAGCAACTAACTACTCTATCGATATTGGAGGCGGAATTGATATTTTTCTGCCTTTCTTCAAACTTGCCTTAGAGTTAAAAACCGAGCTAGGTTTAATAAACGTATTAATCCCAGACGATAGCGATTACGCAAATCCGATCGAAGGACTTCGTACTCGCTCTTACATTTTCTCAATATGTTTTGAAGGATAAAGACGACACGTTTCTATCTCTCAAAAACCCTTCAGAAGGTCTATACAAGGTAAAGGGATCTAAGCATTACAGCTTTGCTTTCCCTGTCTCATCTGAATCCGATATTAAAGAACGCTTATCAGAGATACGCGTCCTTCATAACGCCGCTAGACATCATTGCTATGCTTGGCGACTTGGACATGATGCGGCATCTTTTCGTTCTAATGATGACGGCGAACCCTCAAACTCAGCTGGCCCGCCTATTCTCGGTGTACTAAAATCACATGCACTCACAAACGTTATAATTATTGTAGTTCGCTACTTTGGAGGAACAAAGCTCGGTGTTGGCGGCCTAATTAGTGCCTACCGCACTGCCGCATCCTATGCCGTTTCATCAGGCACAATTGTAGAATGTATACGCACCCAAACTTATTTAGTTAAGTACCCATATACCCAAATGGGTGAAGTAATGAACGTGCTCAAACGTGCTGGAGTAACTCCACAAAAAACCAACTTCCAAATAACTTGTTCGCTAGAGGCAAGCATCCGTCTGCGTGATGCTACTGCTTTTTCATTAAAACTATCTAATCTCGACGAAGTTCGAGTTACTGAGCTACTTTCTAACAACAAAGACCCATTGCTCCCCACCTAATGCATAACGCTCATATCTAGCAGCACCTAACTCCTCCTTCATATCAATCACTTCGACAGCAAACCCTGCTGAGCGTAATCTATTGGGATAATCCTCGTATCCATAAAGTCGAAGGTGGTCCCGTTGCCAGTAAAGTCGCTCAAGTTTTGCGGGGTCAGTAATAGATCTATCTTCCTCAGTATTGGGATTAGTCCAATCAATAGGGACTTGAAGAACACCCCACCCACCAGGGCGTAATACTCGATAAAATTCGCGAAGCACAGCATTATCATCATCTACGTGTTCCATTAAATGATTAGCCATGATTATATCAAATGAAGCGTCATCAAAAGGAATGTTGTGAACATCGAAGTGATGATCAGCCCAAGGAGAATCAAGATCGCCGGTGACGTAATCTAGTGAGGAAACAGAGCGGAAACGTTTTATGAAACAGTACTCGGGCGCCATGTGCAACATCCGAGACGGAGATGTAAAAAAATCTGTAAATTCACTCAAAAACACCCATAAAGCACGGTGACGTTCAAGCGATAACGAGTGTGGAGCTAGGGCATTAGGACGCGTACGAACTCGACCATAAGGCAACATTTTGCGGTAAGTTCTACCATTTATAGGATCCTCTAAAGTCTGCCCATTATAAATCCAACCAATAGATTGTAGCCCTAAATGTGCAACTCTCTGAAGCATAGTTCTTGGAATGAACCTAGTTAGAAGTGCAACAATATTTTTTACCACGAGTTAAACTTATATACTACTGTACTATCAATCGAGAAACTCCAAGAACAACAGCGTCAGATTGACGAAGTACTGAAATTATATAAGTTCCAGCGTCAACTCCATGAAGCGAAATGACATTCGAAGAACCCCTGAAGATCACTCGGCCGCTAATATCAGATATCGAAACTTCGCAAGGGAATGTAGGGAAGTTTGAGATCGACACATGGGATGAAGAAAGAGCTGGGTTTGGGTTAAGTTCTGGAGAGAACTGAGCGGTAGATAACAACTCTGAGAGGCCGGAAACAGACACTGAAACAGACGCGCGGTCAGATTCACATACGATCGGAAGAGGTTCAACCTGCCAGTTATAGAAAAAATAGTAATAACTGAATGATGGGCCCGCGGTTGATTGTGTAATGGAACCTATAGAGCCAAGTGGATATGGGTAAGAGAGTTCCGAGTCCGTTCCTTCACGCCAAAGCTGAGGGTCATCAGTCGTAGATCGTAACCCATAATTATCTCCAGTAGGCACCTCGAAATTCAGGTCTAAAATGTTTTCACCATCTTCAACGAATATTGTTGCAGAAGCAATGACATTATCAGAATTATCAATAAGTTCGAAAGTTCTTTCATATGCACCATTTGCATAAACAGTAACGCTACCTAGCAGCATATCCTCATATGCATCAAACTCAAGCCAACGATTGCTATTAGAGTGATACTGGCCGCCTTCTTGAGTTTCCATTTCGCCTCCCGCAACTAAATCACCTGAGGTAATGTGAGATGAGGAAGCCCAAAATGTTGTTGACGTTTCAATAATCTCTGTTTCGTATGAAGAACCTGTTGCAAGTAGATTACCTTCAAACTCTGAGTCGTACCATCTAATATTGTCACCACCTGTAGCCTCTAAAGTTACTGAAGCCGGGAATTCAAGTGAAGTGGCAGAAGCCGTTAACATTGGAGGACCTACAGGAGCCCCATACACTACAACGGTGTACTGCTCGGAATCGTTTGCGTTTAAGCAAATGTCTACAGTTGACACGCTGTAAGTACCTGATAAACTAACAACTATCGTTTGGGTTTCTTCACCTGTAGACCAAACCCAGCTCGCTGCCTCACTGGCCGTCATCGTAATATCGCTTCCATCGCACAGGTTTAAGTCACCATCTATTTCGATGGTCGGAGCATCACCCGTAATATCAATAACGGAGACAACATTAGAAATACCTCCACAACCTTCTAAGGTTGTTACAACAAGACTGAAGTTACCTCCTTCCGTTACCGTAATCGTATTTGTATCAGTTACGCCATTTGACCAAGAGTAAGTCTCAAAACCCAATGGAGATGTGATCACCACAGAGTCACCTGGGCAGAACCCATACGCTGAAGATTCTATCGCAACGTCAACCAAGCATGGCGCTTCGAAAATTGTGTGGTATTGGTTGATGTCTGGAAGATCAAGGACTGTTTCTAAACCACTAGGCCAAAAGACAGTTGCTGTTTCAACTGTTTCCGAGATGCCTAAACCGAAATGACAAGAAAACGTATTCGTAATTCCGTAGCTCTCACCCGCTCGGACTTCACGAATTTGAGTGCCGAAGTCCCCAGTGATAACAACTTTCGCACCTACAGCATCAACATTAGATTGGAACCCCTCTAACTCAAAGGTGATCCAGTTGTTAGTGTTCCCCTCGTTCACCCAAAGAATATCTTCATGATCTGAATCGGCACTCACATATCCATCTCCATAACTGGCATACAAGTCCACAGATCCATCACGGTTCACATCACCAAATGCAAAACTGTGCATGGTATCATCTCCAGGGAATGTCCCTGAGATTTCCGTGAATGTCTTGTCTCCGTTGTTGTGTAAGTATTTGTGATCTCCACCTGAGTAAACTAAATCTACGTATCCGTCATTGTCGAAATCCTCCATCTTTGCTTGCAGGAAGAATCCTTCGATATCGAGTCCGCTGCCTTCAGTTATGTTCGTGAAGTATCCGAGACCATCGTTTTCAAACAAGTAAAGTGTGGTGCTGTGGTTGGTGATTAGACAGTCGAAATCTCCATCGTTATCTATGTCTGCAAAATCCACTGTCCAGCTCTGCTCGTAAAAAACCAAGCCTCTTTCATTTGCTTCTTCTGTGAAGTTTCCGTTTCCATCGTTCACCCAAAGCTGGTTAATTCGCATTGGGTTGTAAGGGTCATTAATAAACTGGCGACACTTGGCTATAAACAAATCAATATCACCATCGTTGTCAAAATCAGTGAACACTGTTCCGTAGTTCCCAGAGTGATCGTTCCCAGCGTAATCTGTAAGAAGATAATCATCTAGTGGGATAAGACCAGGAGCAGGAGTTAATGTTGCATTTGATGAACCCATCCACATACGGCTAAGAGCATCATCGTGACAACCGAAAACATCAAGGTAACCATCATTGTTGATATCTGCCCAGTTGCAGGCTTGCATAAACATTGAACCATTTTCAAGCTCCATAGAAGTGCTCACCCCAGGTGCAGTTATGTGCTGAACGTGAACACCATCATACGATCCGCCGGAGAAAACGTCTTTGTGTCCGTCGTTGTCGAAATCGGCAACACACATACCCCACTGGTTACTGCCGCTAACAGAACCGTAGTCAACATCACTGAAAGAACCATCAGGACCTTGATACAGAACGTGAAGCATCTCACTTTCGTCAAGTACGACAATGTCATCAAATCCATCCCCATCCATATCTGTGAACCCGACACAACCTCCGCTGTGATATTCAGAAGGGAGAAGAGAAGCGCCGTTCGTAAAGGTTTGGGCTGAAAAAGAGCTAAATGATAAGCTAAGAATAGCTATAAGGATAAACGTCAGCAAATTACGCATTGTTGTAGGTTATTTATTTTCGAAACAGGATTTGCAAGATAATACAAAAGTGTATTATTATATTAAATCATAATGGAATTAACTTCGCGAAATGATTTCAGGTGGTACAGTAGCATTTCATACGCTTGGTTGTAAACTCAACTTCAGCGAAACTTCGACTGTTGCCAGGCAGCTATCCGAAGGTGGCTTTGCACGTGTAAACATTGACGAATCTCCAGACGTAGTAGTGATAAATACTTGTAGTGTTACAGACAACGCAGATTCTAAATGTCGCAATTTCGTACGTCGCTCACTTAAATCTAACCCCATCGCTTACATCGTAGTCATCGGATGCTACGCCCAACTCAAACCCGAGGAAATTGCTGCGATTGATGGTGTCGACCTTGTGCTTGGAGCAAATGAGAAATTCAATCTACCTTCCATGCTTGTCGACCTGTCTAAGAAAGCCTCAGGTCTTGGTGAAATTCGCGTAGGCGAAATTAAAGAAGTGCGGGACTTCATTCCTGGATTCTCAAGTGGCGACAGA